>UMEW01051080.1_pt1 | contig 45628 bp, 39 predicted proteins | sample 1964851 | NCBI WGS metagenome assembly UMEW01 (sample SAMEA4836030, study PRJEB28245) | human gut metagenome | biome: gut microbiome; material: fecal sample | place: Denmark | collected 2008 | reverse complement strand
TACAAACTTGTTCAAAAATGTTTTGGTATATTTTTGCACCACTGTTCGAATGCCGCGTGCATCCGCTATAAAAGAATCAATTTGAACATTTATGCTGCCGCAAATAAAAACGGTTTATCTTTCTGTATCTTTATGGTATAATGTTGCTGTTACTAAGGAATAGCGGTCAATATGCTGAAGTGTATTCGGCCGCATTCGAAATTGGAGGAAAAATTTGAATCTGTTTCTCAGCAAAATTCTCGCAGGATTTGTGATCGGTGCGGGAGCAATCATTCCCGGACTCAGCGGCGGAATTCTTGCCGTTTCGATGGGGTTGTATCAGCCGACGATTGAAGCAATCACCGGTTTTTTCAAAGCACCGAAAAAGAATTTTAATTTTCTGCTTCCGCTCGGCATCGGCGGCGTTATCGGTTTTGTGGTTTTCATGTTTTTGATCGACAGTCTGTTTGCAAAATATCAGACAGAAGTCGTCTGCCTTTTTATGGGGCTTGTAATCGGCAGTATCCCCTCTTTTCTGAAAGAAGCAAACGGTGACGAACCGTTTAAAAAAACTAATTGGCTCTATATTATCCTTGGCTTTGCGTTTGCAATAACACTTGTTTTGCTTGGATTTTTTACGGGTGAATCCGGTACCGGAGCAGTCGCGGCAAGCCGTGAACTTACTCCCCTGCTTGCTGCGCTTTGCGGCGGGATAATCATGATCGGCACCGTTCTTCCCGGCGTGAGTACATCGTTCATTCTTATAAACATGAACGTTTATAAGAGTTTCATGGAAGTATTCACCAAGTTTCTCAGCAATCCCGGGCAGAATATCGTCCTCGGCCTGTCCTCTATTGCCGGAATTCTTGTTGTTGCGATTCCGATGCTGTTGATTGTTCGGAAGGTGCTTAATCGTTTCCATCGTCAATCCTTCTATACACTGTTCGGCATACTGCTCGCAACAATTGTTGGTTGTGTGATACAGGAAGTTATGCGCAACCAAGCCGGCATCGGTTTCCTGAGGATTGTGGTTCTTGTTGTTCTTTTTGCCGGCGGTGTTGCAGCATCCTATGCTATGGACAGTGCAACGAAAAAACTCGAACTGCACGAGGAAACTGCCGAAAGATCGACTGCGGCTGAGTGAGTTTTTGCACTGTCCGCTCAGCACTCTGTATTTAAGTTTTGAGGTTCGAAAACAGACTTTACGTTTTCGAACCTCTTTTTATGTGTAAATTAACAAAACGCCGGTAAAACACATCAATGCATCCTGCCGGCGTTAATCGTACACATATTGTCAACCGATACCGGCGGATACGTTTTCCTCCGCTGTCGGTTTTTGCTTTACGGATTATTCATTTGTTCAGCTTTTCAACTGATTAATACATTCCTGCGCCGCCCATGGGAGGTTCGGGTGCTTCGGGCTTGGGAATATCGCAAACGATGCTTTCGGTGGTCAAAACCATTGCCGCAACGGAAGCAGCATTCTGGAGTGCGCTCCTTGTAACCTTGGTGGGATCGATAATGCCCTTTTCAACCATCATGCCGTATTCATTTTTCGCTGCATCGTAGCCATAGCCGAGCTTGCCTGCACTGCGGACGTTTGCAACGATAACGCTGCCTTCAAGGCCCGCATTTGCACTGATCTGGCGGATGGGCTCTTCAAGAGCGCGGACGATAATTGCAACGCCGGTGCGGAAATCGCCTTCGTTTTTTGTCTCCAGCGCCTTAACCCTGTCGATAACGCTGAGGAGCGCAATGCCGCCGCCGGGCACGATGCCCTCTTCAACCGCAGCGCGGGTTGCGTTAAGAGCGTCCTCTATGCGCATTTTAATCTCCTTCATTTCGGGTTCGGTTGCAGCACCGACGGAAATGACGGCAACGCCGCCTGCAAGCTTTGCAAGGCGTTCCTGGAGTTTTTCTTTATCGTATTCGGAAGTGGTTTCCGCAATCTGAGCACGAATCTGCTTTACGCGTGCAGCAATAGCTTCCTGATTGCCTGCACCCTCGACAATGGTGGTGTTCTCTTTGTCGACACGAACCTGGCGTGCCCTGCCGAGCTGGTTAAGCGTGGTTTCTTTAAGATCCATTCCGAGTTCTTCGGAAATAACCTCACCGCCGGTAAGGGTTGCGATATCCTTGAGCATTTCCTTGCGCCTGTCACCGAAGCCGGGGGCTTTTACCGCAACGCAGGTGAAGATGCCGCGAAGCTTGTTCACAACGAGAGTTGCAAGCGCATCTCCCTCAACATCTTCCGCAATGATGAGCAGCTTTTTGCCCTGCTGTGCGATAGGTTCGAGAACGGGCAGAATCTCCTGGATGTTGCTGATTTTTTTCTCGGTAATCAGAATATAGGGGTCATCAAGAACAGCTTCCATCTTGTCGGAATCGGTTACCATGTATGCGGAAGCATAGCCTCTGTCAAACTGCATACCCTCAACAACGTTGAGTTCGGTTTTCATTGTTTTGCCTTCTTCGATGGTGATAACGCCGTCGTTGCCGACTTTTTCCATTGCATCGGAAATAAGTGCGCCGACCCTTTCGTCGGAAGCGGAGATCGAGGCAACCTGTGCGATCTCCTGTTTGCCGGAAACGGGTTTGCTGATTTCCTTAAGGCCTGCAACAGCTTCTTCAACTGCTGCTTCAATGCCCTTGCGGAGAACCATGGGATTTGCACCTGCCGCAACGTTCTTCATGCCCTCGCGAACGATCGCCTGAGCAAGAATTGTTGCTGTTGTTGTGCCGTCGCCTGCAACGTCATTTGTTTTTGCAGCCACTTCGCGAACGAGCTGTGCACCCATGTTTTCGAACGGGTCTTCAAGCTCGATCTCTTTCGCAATGGTAACACCGTCATTTGTGATAAGCGGTGCGCCGTATTTCTTTTCAAGAACAACATTGCAGCCCTTGGGTCCGAGAGTGATTTTAACCGTATTTGCAAGAGTGTCAAGGCCCGCTTCAAGAGCGCGGCGTGCATCCTCTCCGTGTTTTATCTGTTTTGCCATAAAAAATACTTCCTTTCAGTAAAGTTTTAAAAGTTGCTGCGACCACTGAGCAGACAGAAACGGGTGCATCCCGAATCAAATTATGCTCAGCGTCTTGTAGTGTTACTCAACAACGGCAAGAATATCGCTCTGGCGAACGATGATGTATTCTTCGCCGTCAAGCTTGACTTCATTGCCCGCATACTTTGAATAGATAACTTTGTCGCCGACGTTTACGGACATCGTGACGTCCTTGCCGTCAACAACACCGCCGGGGCCGACTGCGATAACTTCCGCCATCTGGGGCTTTTCTTTTGCGTTTCCGGTAAGGATGAGCCCGCTCTTGGTGGTTTCTTCAACTTCGCAGCTCTTGATAACAACTCTGTCGAATAAAGGTCTGATTTTCATAACAATACCTCCTGTATGTGGATAACACTTCAGTTATGCTGATGCACCCGTATGTGTGAAACTAAGTGTGCAAAAGCACTGCCCTGCCTCCGTTCCGACGCAGAAACCGTGCAGCAGTACGAAGTTTGATGCATACTTGATGCAATGCAATAACATTGTGTTGAAATCGAATTCAATGTCGGATGAGAATCACAGTCTGCCGTAAGGAAGCGCGGCACCCGGGATATTCCCCGAAGCTCGGGCTTTGCCTATGCCGCAGGATTGCTCACGCATTAAACCGATCGGTGTACATAATCATTATTACCGATAATTGGTATTATATTCAACTGCTCCGCATTGTCAAGCCCGGTCACGGGGTTGACGCAATATATAATCATTATCCGGGCATTTAGTGTTGCATTTTTTGAAAAATGGGAATATAATGACAGCATGTTGCCGGGCATCCGTTCCGATCAGCCGCATCGTTGTTTAAAATCAACATTGCAGGCGGCACGTCGGATCATGCGGCGGATACCCGTAAACAGAGTACCATCAGATGAAGGAGGTTAAAGCATGAACAGGATTATCTCAGGAATCAACGGCTTCGGTGTATACCCGTTTTCCGTTTGTGCAGTCGGCCGCCTTCGGTGCATCAATGCCTGACTTTTGCTGCAAGAGCAAATAACAGGGGTTTGATGTTATCAGCCTTATCCGAGCCGCAAGCACGATTGCGGCTCGTTTTTTTGCCGCAATTGCTGCAAGTCAACGCTTTTTCGAAACTTGAAAACAGAAAAGAGCATTCGAACACACGCTTGCGCGTCGGCAGATACGGTTTTTGCCCATAGACCTTATCATTGCAATTCATATATTTAAGCGCAGCAGTTCACTTCGGCGAACAGCCCAAAGCCGATTTCCGTTACTCGGCCTTGTTTAATAAACGCAGGTTCGCACGCTCTTTTCAAAACCGAAATCTGCTTCAAAGCCGCTTTTCCGAAAAGGCATTTATTCAACCTTTTCCGGAACATGCTTTCGGGGCGTTTCAAATTCATAAACGTTTACTTCGGCATGCACCGCAGTTCCGCTTTCTGCTCCGTGCGGAATTCATGTGTGCCAAACGAAAAAGCTCTTCACCCGCTGCGGCATCACAAGGCGCACATCCGAACCGGAACAGCGGCTGCATGTTTTCGATTCAACCGACAGTTTTGGAGGAACTATGGACAAAAAGACTAAGAAACAAAAAGAAAAGATCAAGCACCGCGCAATCAATTGGAAGCTTGTTTCGGAATTCTGCCGCGGCACGGCGGGGCATTTCATTCTCGGAACGCTCGGCATAGTTTTTGCGGCTCTGTCCGCATACTGCATACCGCTCATAACAAGCTTTACCATCGACTATGTTCTCATCGGCTATGCCGAAGAAGGGTACAGCGGCGGCATTGCGGTTGCCCCTTGGATCGAACGCCTTATAGATTCAATCGGCGGAATCCCTTTTCTTGAACAGCATCTCTATATCATGGGCATTGCTTTAATAGCTGCAACAGGTGTGAATGCGCTTTCTGTTTATATTCGCAGAAGTCAGATTGCCTACGGCGCGGAAACAATGTCCTACAACATGCGCAACAGGCTCTATTCGCACCTTGCGAACGTGCCTTACGACTATTATAAGCATATTTCAAGCGGCGATATCATTCAGCGCTGCACATCGGATGTTGACACCATCCGCAGGTTTGTTACAAATCAGCTGCTTGAAATCATTCGCACAATTGTCATGATCGTTGCCGCTGCAATAATCATGTTCACGCTCAATCCGAAGCTTGCGGCTTTTTCCGTAATGATAATGCCGTTCCTTGCTGTTGCATCGTTCGTGTATTTCAAGTTTGTTAAGGATCAGTTCACTCTTTCGGACGAGGCCGAAGGTAAGCTTTCTGCCGTTATTCAAGAGAACGTTTCCGGAATGCGTGTTGTGCGTGCGTTCGGGCAGCAACGCAGCGAATTTGAAAACTTCACGGAGAAGAACGCTGATTTTCGCAAAAAGAACGATAAGCTTCTTATGATGCTTGCCTACTACTGGGGCTGCACTGACGGCTTTGGCTATCTGCAAATCGGCATCAGTCTTGTTGCAGGCATCATTTTAGCTCTCCGTAAAGAAATTTCGGTTGGTGAAATGCTTGTTTTCTCAAGCTACACATCAATGCTTGTCTGGCCCGTTCGTCAGCTTGGGCGAACCCTTGCCGACCTTGGCAAGGCAAGCGTCTCTCTCGGCAGAATCGACGAGATTCTTGAAGTCCCCCCCGAACAGGAACCCGGGAAAGCATTGACTCCGGAAATTCACGGCGACATTGAGTTCCGCCATGTTAATTTCGGCTACGAGGACGGACAGGAAGTCCTTAAGGACATCACCTTCACTGCAAAGCGCGGCGAAACCGTTGCTATTCTCGGCTCCACCGGTTCCGGCAAATCCAGCCTTGTGCAGCTGCTGCAAAGGCTGTACACATGCCGCAGCGGTGAAATTCTTATCGACGGCGTGAATATCAACGACATTGAGCGGCATCATCTGCGCCGCAATATCGGCATCGTTTTACAGGAACCCTTCCTTTACTCCAGAACGATCATGGAAAACGTTCGCATCGTCAACCCTGATGCTGCCGTTGAAGAAGTGTTTGACGCCACCCGCGTTGCATCGGTGCATGACGTTATTCAGAGTTTTGAAAACGGTTACGACACTGTCGTCGGCGAAAAGGGCGTTACATTGTCCGGAGGACAAAAGCAGCGCGTTGCAATTGCAAGAATGCTGATGCAGAAAGCCCCAATCATCGTGCTTGACGACTCGATGAGCGCGGTTGATACCGAAACCGATGCGGCAATCCGCGATGCACTGCATTCGCGCCGCAGCAGCTGCACAACATTCATCATTTCGCACCGTATCACAACGCTCTGCCGTGCAGACAAGATTCTTGTTCTTGAAGGCGGCAGGCTTGTGCAGACGGGAACACACGAGGAGCTGCTTAAGCAGGACGGACTGTATAAACGCATTGCGGATATTCAGAATCTGCTTGAAGATGAGCTTCGATCCGAACAGGAGGAAAACTAATGTCAGAAGAACTTACCACCACTGCTCTTAAAGAAGAGGAGTTTAATAAAAAAGTTGACATGAAGGTCTGGAAGCGGCTGCTTGCTTACGGACTGCGTCAAAAAAAACTGCTGATTCCGCTGATCGTGTTCATGTTCATAGTTGCGGCTATCGACCTTGTTTACCCTCAGCTTAGCAGATACGCAATCGACAGCATAATCATGCAGGGTGATATTAAGCGGCTCATTCCGTTCGCCGCAGTGTATTTTATTGTCATTGCGCTTCAATCCTTCGGGACTGTGATGTTTATTTCACGCGCCGGAAAGCTTGAAATGGCGATCGCTTATGATATCCGTCAGGACGCATTCAAGAAGCTTCAGGAGTTGTCATTCTCATACTATGACAAGACCGCAGTCGGCTACATCATGGCGCGAATGATCGGCGATATTCCTCGCCTCAGCGATATGATCGCATGGAGTCTTACGGATATTCTCTGGTCCGGCGGCTTTGTTATCGGCTGCACCGTCATGATGCTTTCAATGAATTGGAAGCTCGCCCTTCTCGTGCTCATTGTTGTTCCGCCGATTGCAATTCTGTGCGCATGGTTTCAAAAAAGAATTCTTCAGCAGCACCGAATCGTACGCAAACAGAATTCCCGCATTACAGGTGCATTCAATGAGGGCATCATGGGTGCGGTCACGACGAAAACGCTCGTTCGTGAAGAACGTAATTTTGAAGAGTTTAAAGCAGAATCCGGCAAAATGCGGAAAGCCTCGATCCGGGCTGCCGTGCTTTCGGCAATGTTTACCCCCATCGTTATGACTTTGGGTTCGGTAGGAACCGCTCTTGCGCTTTACGCCGGCGGGCGCACCGTTATCGCACCCACTGTATTCGGTGCGGCAATGACTATCGGTGTGCTTTCAACCTTCATTTCGTACACCACCAACCTGTTTGACCCGATTCAGCAGCTTGCAGGTATATTCGCGGAAATGCAAAGTGCGCAGGCGAGTGCCGAACGCGTTGTTTCGCTGCTTGACACCGAAAGCGATATTACGGACACTCCCGAAGTTATTGAAAAATACGGTGACTGCATGAACCCCAAACGCGAAAACTGGGAGGACATCCGCGGCGATATTGAATTTCGCAATGTGAGTTTTGCATACAACGGCGGCGAAAAAGTGCTGAAAGATTTCAGTCTTGTGGTTAAACAGGGCGAGACCATCGCACTCGTCGGTGAAACAGGTGCCGGCAAGAGCACAATTGTGAACCTTGTTTGCAGGTTCTATGAACCGACCGAAGGGAGCATTCTTATTGACGGTACGGATTACCGCAAGCGCAGTCAACTCTGGCTTCAGGACAGGCTCGGCTATGTTCTGCAAACTCCGCACCTGTTCTCCGGAAGCATACGGGACAATATCCGTTACGGCAAAAAGGATGCAAGCGATGAAGAAGTCCGTGCTGCCGCAAAAACGGTTCATGCCGATGAATTCATTGAACAGCTCGAAAACGGCTATGATACCGAAGTCGGCGAAGGCGGCGCAAGGCTTTCGACAGGTCAGAAGCAGCTGATTTCATTTGCAAGGGTTATCCTTGCCGACCCGCGTATTTTCGTTCTTGATGAAGCAACGAGCTCCATCGATACCGAAACCGAAGTGCTTATACAGAGTGCGATCCGGACCGTTCTGAAAAACAGAACAAGCTTCATTGTTGCTCACAGGCTTTCCACAATCCGGTCAGCGGACAGAATTCTTGTTATCCGCAACGGAAGAATCACCGAATCCGGCACACATCGCGAACTGTTGAAACTCAAAGGTTATTACTATGATCTTTATACCACTCAGTTCACGGAAACAAGCACGGCGAGCCTGCTTAAATAAAGCACACGGCATTGCAGAACGGCTGCACTGCATGATATAATGGCTGCGGCGTAATCGCTGCACTGCATCTTCTCTTTGAGAAATCAAACCCTGCGGCGGTTTGCGCACGGCACAGAATGAACCCCGTTTCGGAGCATTCCCAAGCCGAGCCTGACCGCCGCTTTTTGACTGCTCGGCAGCGAAAGCGCACCGGTTGATCTTTGCGAACAGATTTTTAATTTCAGATTCAGATATTGAAAGGAATGCGAATTTTGGATTCAAACAATACATTTTCGAGCGAGACTTTCTCCGATTTGTCCCATGACGCACAATGTCCGCACAAGATTTGCAGCGGCAGCGGCATCGAAAGCAAACTCCCTCACGCATTCATCAAAAGAATGCGCACCGATTTCGAAACCACGGCTGAGTATGAGCGTTTTATTGCCTGTTATTCGGATGCACCCATCCGCGCAATGCGTATAAACACACTTAAAATCTCAAAGGAACGCTTTCTTGACCTTTGTCCGTGGCGAACCAAGCAATCGGAGCTGCTTAACGAAGGGTTGATACTTACCGAAAACCCGGAGCATATCGGAACGCATCCTTATCATATTGCCGGGCTCTTTTATATGCAGGAGCCCTCCGCCATGAGCGTTGTCGAAGCTGCCGAAATAGCTCCCGGAATGCGCGTGCTCGACCTTTGTGCCGCGCCCGGAGGCAAAAGCGGAGGAATCGCCGCAAGGCTTTGCGGCCGCGGAATTCTTGTTTCAAACGAAATTATTCCGAATCGCGCAAAACTGCTTGCCCGCAACCTTGAGCGGCTCGGAATCGTGAATGCCGTTGTAACATCCGCTCATCCCGATGCCGTTGCGGAAGCCCTGCCGCAGTATTTCGATCGTGTTGTTGTTGACGCCCCCTGCTCCGGCGAAGGCATGTTCCGAAAAGATCCGACCGCAATTGCCGAATGGTCACCGGAACATGTTTCGGCATGTGCCAAGCGTCAGCAGCAAATTCTTGAAAGTGCATGCCGTTGCGTTGCGCCCGGCGGAAAGCTTATTTACTCCACATGTACATTCTCACGCGAGGAAAACGAAGATGTAATTGAGGAGTTTTGCCGTATGCATCCGGAATTCACTGTTGAGATGCAGCACAGGCTTTATCCGCATACATGCTGCGGAGAAGGGCATTTTGCTGCAAGACTGCAAAGGAACCGCAGCAGCTTTCCCGACACTTCCGCATTCACGGCTTCCGCGGAATCTGCCTGCACCGCACAAAAAAAAGCAGGGACACGCAGCGGACGTGCAAAACGTTCCGACTGCATACCGGATGCTGTTGCCGTGCCGCGGATTAAGGATAAAGCCGAAATTGCGGCGCTTACAGAGTTCCTCAGGGATTCCTTTCTTGATTTCAGTGATGAATCAAGGTTAAATGAATTTCTTCATGAAATTCGCCGTATGTCTGACGGCAGAATTGTTTATGCACCGTTCACCTTTCATGAAAACCTGCTCAGGCTGCGCATACTGTCCCTCGGGGTTGAAGTCGGTGAATTGCTTAAAGGCAGGTTCAAACCCTGCCACTCGTTTTTTGTTGCGTGCCACGGACTGCACTTCCGCAATGAAATTGATTTTCTGCCGGAATCGGATGAACTTCGCCGATATCTTTCGGGCAACACTGTCCCCGTTCCTGTCAATATGCGCGGTTTTGCGGCAGTTTCTGTTGACGGCTGTACACTCGGTTTCGGCAAGGCTGTTGACGGCGTGCTTAAGAATCATTTTCCCAAAGGACTTGCGGTTGCCGCATTTCGTTGATGCAGCCGACGGAGCTTTTGGCAGCCGGTTGTTTTCTGTGCGGATTTTTGTGCCGTGCGACTATGTATTGACAACAAATTGATCGGATTATGTCCTTTTTTGTGTTGCATTCCGCGCCATGTTGTTATATAATTATTGGGTTGGGATATACCGGTTCGCAATACTGTTCAACTTATACGGAGGTAAAAATATGAGAAACGGAAATTCATCACTTATTCCTTCAATGAAGGCAAACACGCTTGCCTCGTTGGTTTATCTTTTCACTGCCGTGTTCGGCATTCTGAACGGCTTCTGGGGTTTTCTTGCCCTCGTAACGTTTGTCTGCGCTGTTGTGCTGATTTTCATTGAAAAGAACTCATTCGTGCGCAGAGCGTGTGTTCAGGTTATCTTTCTTCATATTGTCACATTTGTATCCTCGTTGATATTCGGTATCCTTCTCGGAAAATTCGGGTTCTTCAGGACTGTGCATTGGATCGTCTGCACAATTGTTGCGCTGTTCACGCTTTACTGCTCCTACCGCGCTGCAATGGGCAACAGATCGGATATTCCGTTTATCGGAATCATTGTTGATTCTGTTTGCTCCTCCCTGGGCATATAATTTGCCAAGGGCATTGTTCACGGGGGCGCCGACGGTCTCCACGGCGTTATGTTTTTGTTCGGCAACCCCGCGAAATAATGTATTTCCCGCATAAACGTATATAAATGATTTAATCGGCGCATTACTATGCAGGCACCGATTAAGAGTTCGGTAACACGCGCACAATATAAATAAGGAGGTTTCAAATGGCTTTTTTTGATAAAATCGGCGACAAGGCGAAGGGTCTTGTTGATTCCGCAAAAATAACATACAAGGTTTCTGAAGAAAAGAGCAAGCTTTCAGAGCTTTATGAGCATCTTGGGCTTTTGGTTTGGGAAGCACACCAAAACGATGCCGAACCGCCGGCAGAACTTGTTCCCGTATTTGACAGGATACGCGAGATTCATGCCTCCATTGAAAAGCTTACGGCAGAGCTTTCGAGCGTTAAGTCCAAAATCAACACTAACACTAACGGCAGCAGCGACAGCAACGGAGAATGCTGCTGCGGCTCGGATGATTCCTCCACCGAGTTCGCCGAGGATTCGTTCGACAATCGAAGCGGTGATGCCGCAAATGAGTATGAATGCAGCCGCGAAGATTTTCATGCCGTTGACGGCACAATTAAGTGCCCGAGCTGCGGCCGGCAGATTGACAAGCTTTCCGCTTTCTGCCCGTGCTGCGGAAACAGGCTTCCCGCCGATGGCTCCGCAAAACCCGATTGTTCGGCAAAGCGTTATTGCGCTGCATGCGGTTCCGAGTTGAATTCCGCCGCTGCATTTTGCCCGCACTGCGGAGCAAAAAATTGACGATTTTGATATATTGCCGCATTGCTGTTGACACGGCCTTATGCATCGGTTATAATTAAGTTTGTTTAATATTGCGTTGACGAAGAGGAGTAGCATTCTGTCGGCAAAAGAGATTTTTCCCCTCGGCTGAAAGGGAAATTTGCAGGGACGGTGTGTGAAGGTCGCTTCTGAGCATTCGGGGGTAGCAACCCGAACGGCACGCCCCGTTACGGCGATTCAAGTGGAACGCATTCGTTCGGCATTCTGTGCTGTGATTTTCTGTTTTTGATGATTGCCCGCACCGACCGGCCGCTGTGTTCAACAAAGGTGGTACCGCGAGCGCACCTCTCGTCCTTTGAAGATGAGAGGTGCGATTTTATTTTTCGGAGGTACTTAAAATGTGCGATCATTGCAGCAATCAGGGCATTGAAAACGCGGAGAGAATTGCAGACACCGCAGCTGCACCCGACGAAATGCCCAAAACCTACGACCCTTCTTCGGTTGAAGAAAGGCTGTACAAAAAATGGGAAGAGCGCGGATATTTTCATTCCGAGCCGAATCCCGATAAACCACCTTACACCATTGTGATTCCCCCGCCCAACATCACGGGTCAGCTCCACATGGGACATGCACTTGATGAAACCATGCAGGACATACTGATTCGCTACAAGCGTATGAGCGGTTTTGAAACACTCTGGCTGCCCGGCACGGATCATGCATCCATTGCAACCGAAGTTAAGGTTGTTAACAAGCTTGCGGCCGAAGGCATTTCAAAAACGGATATCGGCAGAGAGGGTTTTCTTGAACATGCTTGGGCATGGAAAAAAGAATACGGCGGACGCATAGTTACTCAGCTTCGCAAGCTCGGTTCTTCCTGCGATTGGGAGCGCGAACGCTTCACAATGGATGACGGATGCAGCAGAGCAGTTACGAAAGTTTTTGTTGATTTATATAAAAAAGGTTTGATTTACCGCGGCGACCGCATCGTCAACTGGTGTCCGCACTGCAAAACGGCGATTTCCAATGCGGAGGTTGATTTTGTTGAACAGCCCAGCAATCTTTGGCATGTTCGCTATGATGCACCGGACGGCAGCTATTCCATCATCTGCGCAACGACCCGCCCGGAAACCATCCTCGGCGACACAGGCATAGCCGTTAACCCCAATGACCCGCGCTATACGGAAATTGTCGGCAAAACCGTTGTTGTGCCCATCATCGGCAGGGAAATTCCAATAGTTGCGGATGAATATGTTGAAATGGACTTCGGCACCGGCGCCGTTAAAATCACTCCGAGTCATGATCCGAACGATTTTGAAGTCGGTCAGCGCACGGGGCTCCCCCGCATGTGTGTGTTCACGGAGGACGGGCATATCAACGAACTCGGCGGAAAATATGCCGGACTTACAACCAAAGAATGCCGCAAAATATTTGTTGAAGATCTCAGGCAATGCGGCGCACTGGTTAAAATCGAGCCCTACAGCCACAACGTCGGCACATGCTACCGCTGCGGCACAACTATCGAACCCATGGTCTCCAAGCAATGGTTCGTTGCCGTAAAGGATCTTGCGGAGCCCGCCATTAAGGCGGTTGAAAGCGGACGAATTCGCTTTGTTCCCGAAAGATATGCTCAAACGTACTATAATTGGATGTACAACATCCGTGACTGGTGCATTTCCCGCCAGCTCTGGTGGGGACATCGCATTCCCGCGTATTATTGCGACTGCTGCGGAGAAACCATTGTTGAAGAAAACGCGCCCGAACGCTGCCCGAAATGCGGCAGTACAAACCTGCATCAGGATGTCGACGTTCTTGACACATGGTTCTCCTCGGGCATGTGGCCGTTCTCCACTCTCGGCTGGCCGGATAAAACCCCCGAGCTGAAGTATTATTACCCAACATCCACCCTTGCCACCGGCTATGACCTTATCTTCTTCTGGATTGCAAGAATGATAATGTTCGGATTGTACGTTATGGGTGATGTTCCGTTCGACACTGTCTATATCCACGGCATGGTTCGCGACGAGCAGGGACGAAAAATGAGCAAGTCCCTCGGCAACGGAATCGACCCGTTGGAAATAATCAAAGAGTACGGTGCCGATTCCCTGCGTTTCAGTCTGACTTCCGGCACTGCTGCGGGCACCGATATGCGCTATCAGCCCAAAAAGGTTGAGGCTGCACGTAATTTCTGCAACAAGGTTTATAACGCTTCCCGCTTCGTGATGATGAACCTCGGCGACGGTGAGCTGCAGCCCGTTGACATGAGCATAACCGACATTGCGGATAAATGGATCCTGCATCGTCTGAACGAAGTTGCCGAAGCCGTGACGGCAAATCTCGACTCGTTTGATCTGAATCTTGCCGTTGACAAGATTTACAGCTTCATTTGGACGGAGTTCTGCGATTGGTACATCGAAATGGCGAAACCGCGCCTTTACAGCGAGGATGAAGCGCAAAAAGCAAATGTTCGCGCCATCCTTGTTCATGTACTCAAAAACAGCATGAAGCTGCTGCATCCGTTCATGCCTTTCATCACCGAGGATATTTACACCCGTCTGCCCGGCAGCGAGGAAACCATTATGCTCTCCGCATGGCCGAAGGCTGATGCTGCATTCAGCTTCCCCGCCGAAGCCGCCGCTGCCGACGGACTTATGGATATGGTTCGCGCAATCCGCAACGTTCGCGCAGAGATGAATGTTCCCCCTGCAAAACGGGCGCATGTAACGATCGTTACAAATGCAGCAAACGAGGCGGCATGCCGCGCAGCAGCACCGTATCTGAATAAGCTTGCCGGTGCAAGCACGGTTTCCGTACAGCTCGACAAGTCCGGCATTGACAGGAATGCAGTTTCGGTTGTTTCAACGCTCGGTGAGGCATTTATGCCGATGAATGAGCTTATTGATATTGCAAAGGAACTCGACCGCCTTGCAAAGGACAGGAAGCATTGGCAGAGCGAAGTTTCCCGCGCCGAAGGCAAGCTGAATAACCAAGGCTTCCTTGCCAAAGCGCCCGAAAAGGTTGTTGAGGAAGAACGTTCAAAGCTTGAAAAGGCAAAGGAAATGCTTGCAAAACTTGAAGCACGCATTGCCGAAATGCAGAGCATGTAATCTTGCCCTAAGCATTAAGCTTTAAACAGGCCATGACCGGGCATGATATCCCGTCAAACAGCATTCGCTTAACAACGCCGAAGGATTCCCGCACGGGGGATCCTTCGGTACGCATAATCCGCAAATATATTGCAAAACACGCAAATGCTGAAAACCAATGTGTTTACAACGCTGATTTTTTATGCTATAATTAGGAATAGTGTGTACGCTTGTGCGCGTTTCGCTTCCGATTCCGTGCACAGCGCAGCCAGGATTGATAAACAAATGTTTAATTATTAATTACCACGAGAGGGGAAATAAACAACGATATGAAAAACTATCAAGCTGACAGCATCCGCAATATTGCCGTCCTCGGCCACGGCGGAGAAGGCAAAACCACTTTGACTGAAGCAATGCTTTTCAATGCAGGGCTTCTCGACCGCATGGGCAAGGTTGACGACGGCACGACCGTTTCCGACTATGATCCCGAAGAAACCAAAAGACACATTTCCATCAGCGCAGCTGTTGCTCCCTTTGAGTGGAACGGAACCAAAGTAAACCTTATTGACGCTCCCGGTTTCTTTGATTTCTATGGCGAAGTATACGAAGCAATGGCTCTTGCCGATTCCGCAATTATCGTTTGCAGCGCAGTTTCCGGTCCCGTTGTCGGCACCGAAAAAGCAATGAGCATGTGCAAAAAGGCAAATATGCCCCGCATGATCGTCATCAACCAGATGGATCGCGAAAACGCAAACTTTGACAAGGCAATCGAAGGCCTGCACGACAAGTTCGGCGTTACCTGCGTTCCCATTCAGCTCCCCATTATCGAAAAAGGCGCATATGTCGGTTACGTTGACCTGACCACCATGACCGCAAAGAGATTCGACGGCAAGGGCGAAAAGGAAATCGACATTCCCGCTTCTCTCGCAGGCCGTGCCGAAGAATTGCGCGAAGCTCTTATGGAAGCAGCCGCAGAAGGCGATGAAGAGCTCATGATGACCTATCTTGACACAATGGAACTCAGCCAGGAAGAGATCATTCGCGGTCTCAACCTCGGTATTGCAGAAGGTGCCGTAACTCCCGTTTGCTGCGTTTCCGCACTGCTCAACACCGGTGTTCACACCCTCATGAACAACCTTGTTCACTATATGCCCACAGCTGACAAGGCACCCATCCGCCCCGCTGTCAACGCCCGCACAGGCGAAGCCGTTGAAATCAAGCGCGACGGCAAGTTTGCCGCTCAGATCATGAAGACCGTTGCTGACCCCTTTGTCGGTAAGATCTCCATCATGAAGGTTTATGCAGGCTCCATTGATGCAACCTTTGCAGCATACAACCCCAACGCCGAAAAGAGTGAAAAATCCGGCGCGGTTTACATGATGCGCGGCAAGAACCTCATCAACGTTGACAAGCTCTGCGCAGGCGACATCGGCGCAATGGCAAAGCTTCAGTTCACAAACACCGGCGATACTCTGACCGACCCCGCAGAACCCGTCAAGTTCGCACCCATCGAGTTCCCCGCTCCCTGCATTTCTCTTGCAGTTTCCGCAAAGAAACAGGGCGAAGAAGATAAAGTCTTTGCAGGCATCAACCGCCTCACCGAAGAAGATCCCACTATGGAGATCGAGAAGAATGCAGAAACCGGCGATGTTCTTATCAAAGGTCTCGGCGAAATGCATATTGACGTTATCTGCGCAAAGCTCAAAAACAAATTCAAGGTTGAAGCAAGCCTTGCAGATCCCCGCATCCCCTACCGTGAGACTATCCGTACCATGGCAGAGGCTGAAGGTAAGCATAAAAAGCAGACCGGCGGTGCAGGTCAGTTCGGCGTTGTTCAGATGCGCTTCGAACCCTCCCCCACGGGTGAATTTGAATTTGTTAATGCAATCGTCGGCGGCGTAGTTCCCAAGGAATTCATCCCCGCAGTTGAAAAGGGTCTCCGTGAAGCAATGGTCAAGGGTGTTCTTGCAGGCTATCCCATGGTCGGCATCAAAGCTACTCTTTACGATGGCAAATACCATCCCGTTGATTCCAAGGAAGTTGCGTTCAAATCCGCAGCCCGCCTTTCCTACAAGGCTGCCTGTGCAAAAGCTTCCCCCGTGCTTATTGAACCGATCTATCGTTACGAAGTTCTCGTTCCCAATGAATACATGGGCGATATCATGGGCGATATGAGCCGCCGTCGCGGCCGTCTCATCGGCACCAACCCCACTTCCGAGGGTACCGTTGTTATTGCGGAAGCTCCCTTGAGCGAAATGTTCAAGTATGCAACCGACCTGCGCAGCATGACTCAGGGTCGCGGTTCCTTCACCAGTGAGTTTGTTCGCTATGAAGATGTTCCCGCAAACGTTGCTCAGAAGATTATCGAGTCCGCAAAGAAGGACGACGAGGACGACGAATAATTTTTCGTTGCAGGCTGATTTATGCTCAGCCGAATTTAAATCAGCTTAATCAGTAATTCAAACACAGGGACATTGCACACGCAATGTCCCTGCCTTTAAAAAAGAAAAGGAGCATGTTCTAAAAATGAAAAAAGCTCTCGTTGCATATTTTTCCGCATCCGGCGTTACCGAACAGGTTGCCGAAAAGCTTGCAAACTGGGTAAAAAGCCTTGAAATTTAACAATGATCACTTCATTGCAAACCGGGAGCAAGGCTTTGCAATTGAAACCGAGCGTTTGATTCTTTATCCGACAGCAAATGAATCGATGGAGCTCCTTATTGCAGCGGAACACGATGCGGAAATGAAGCAAGCCTACTCCGAAATGCTTCAGGGTTGTGTTCAAAACCCGAACGAGCGGATATGGTATGCGGTATGGTATATCGAGCTGAAAAACTCTCCGCGTACCATTGTCGGGGATTTCTGTTTCAAAGGGTTGAATGCGGACGGAACGGTTGAAATCGGATACGGCCTGTATGATGGCTGCTGCGGACGCGGATACATGACCGAGGCTCTTGAAGCCGTCTGCAAATGGGCCGTTCTCCAACCGCATGTAAAGCGAATCGAAGCCGAAACTGCTCCGGAGAACACTGCTTCCCGGCGTGTACTGTTCCGCGTCGGCTTTATGCCGACGGGTGCCATCGGGGAAGAGGGTCCGCGGTTTGTTTTTTTGAGTACACCAAACAATTAAACCGTATACAATAAAGAGAGCATTGCTCAATGCGGCAGTGCTCCCTTTGTTTTTTCAGTGTTCAACAGCAAAAACGGCTGATACAGCTTCTGTTGTTTTTGAATTCATCTCAACCCGACGCGCCTGTAAACAAGATCCAACGTTTTTTCTGCGGCTTCGGAAGCGCGGCGTGCACCGTCCTTTGTTATGCGCTCAAGCTCTGCCTTGTCCGCCAGTATGCGCCTGTACTCTGTCTGCACAGGTTCAATCTCGGCAATAACCGCATCCGCAACGGCGGTTTTAAGCGTGCCGTAACCGCAGCCTTCAAATTCCGCAACGGTCTGTTCTATTGTTTTTCCTGTCATTGCACTGTAAATGGAAAGCAGGTTGTTCATGCCGGGGCGTCCTTCTTCATATGCAATTCGCCCTTCGCTGTCCGTAACTGCGCGCTTAAACTTCTTTGTTATCACCGCCGGTTCATCGAGAATCGAAATATACGAATTCGGGTTAGTGTCCGATTTGCTCATTTTCTTTTCCGGATCGGTAAGGCTCATTACTCTGCCGCCCACTTTCGGAATGTACGGCTCGGGAAGTTTGAATGTTTCGCCGTAGGCATTATTGAAGCGTGCGGCAATATCGCGTGTTATTTCAACATGCTGTTTCTGATCGTTTCCGACGGGAACCAGATCCGCCTGATAAAGCAGAATATCCCCCGCCATCAGCACCGGGTAGGTATACAAACCGGCATTGATATTGTCGGCATGCTTTGCACTCTTGTCCTTGAACTGAGTCATCCTGTTCAGCTCGCCCATATATGTGTTGCAGGCAAGCACCCAATTCATCTCAGCATGTTGATGCACATTACTCTGGATGAAAACGGGCGAAGTTGTCGGATCAACACCGCATGCAATAAGCAATGCAGCCATTCCGAAAGAACGCTCAAGCAGGAGCTTGGGATCCTGCCTGACGGTCAAAGCGTGCATATTGGCAACGCAATAATAGCAGAATTTGTCATCACTCTGAAGAAGCTTCCAATTGCGCAGCGCCCCGACGTAATTGCCCAAAGTTGGTATGCCGCTCGGTTGAATGCCACTCAGGATAATCTTTTTTTCCATGATTCCAATCCTCCTTGTTTTTATTTCTATAATTATACATAAACGGACGGTTATTGCAACCGCCCGTTTAAAATATATCATTCAGGCAAATCTAACTGCTCGCATCGTTTACAGATGCAGCATATCTTATTTCTGCCCAAAAATCAGGCCGCTATGCGCAAATGGTCAGATGCCCATTTCTTCTTTGACCTCTTTGAAGCATTTCACAGCGAAATCGAGGTCTTCTTTTGTGTGGCCTGCTGAAACCTGCGTGCGGATTCTCGCTTTGCCCATAGGAACAACGGGATAGCAGAAGCCGACAACGTAAACTCCCTTTTCAAGCATGCGCCTTGCAAATTCCTGTGCTACCTTTGCATCATAGAGCATGACGGGAACGATGGGATGGGTGCTTTCGGGAACATCGAAACCGAGCTTACCGAGCTGCTCACGGAAATAACGTGTGTTCTCGTGAACCTTGTCGCGGAGTGCAGTGGATTCGTTCAGCATATCGAATACCTTGATGGATGCTGCGCAAATTGCGGGTGAAAGCGTGTTGGAGAACAGATACGGACGGGACTTCTGACGAAGCATGTCAATAACCTCCTGACGAGCTGCCGTGTAACCGCCGCTTGCGCCGCCGAGTGCTTTGCCGAGGGTGCCGGTGATGATGTCAACACGACCCATAACACCGCAATGTTCGTGAGTGCCCTTGCCGTGTTCGCCCATGAAGCCGACAGCATGGCTGTCATCAACCATTACAAGTGCGCCGTATTCATCCGCAAGATCGCAGATTGCGGGCAGGTTGGCAATGAAACCGTCCATGGAGAAAACGCCGTCGGTTGCAATAACTTTGATTCTGCAATCCTTTGCTGCTTCAAGCTGAGCCTTAAGGTCTTCCATGTTGTTGTTCTTATAGCGGAATCTCTTTGCTTTGCAAAGGCGAACGCCGTCAATGATGCTTGCATGGTTCAGCTCATCGGAAATGATCGCGTCTTCCGCACCGAGAAGAGTCTCGAACAGACCGCCGTTTGCATCGAAGCAGGAGGTGTACAGAATGCAGTCATCCATGCCGAGAAAATCTGCGATTTTGCGTTCGAGCTGCTTGTGGATCTGCTGAGTGCCGCAAATGAAACGTACGGAGGAGAGACCGAAGCCCCACTCATCATAGCTTGCCTTTGCTGCTGCGATAACCTCGGGATTGTTGGAAAGGCCGAGGTAGTTGTTTGCGCACATGTTGAGAACGCCCTTTGCAACGGTAGTGTCGATGCGAGCCTTCTGAGGGGTTGTGATTATGCGTTCATCCTTGTAGGTGCCCGCTTCTTTGATGGAATCAAGTTCGCTGCGAAAGATTTCGTATGCTTTTTTCATTTTTTTACCTCCGAAAAATCAGTTAAAACGTAAATATTGTCCGAATCGGCAATGCGGCGGTTACTTTGTCCAATCGAGAACAACCTTGCCGCTGCTGCCGCTGTTCATTGCTTCAAAACCCTTTTCAAAGTCACGATAGTTGAACCTGTGAGTTACCATCGGGGTGAGGTCAAGACCTGCCTGAACCATTGCGCCCATCTTGTACCAAGTTTCGAACATTTTCCTGCCGTAAATGCCCTGAATATTGAGACCCTTGAAGATTATCTCGTTCCAGTCAACAACAGTGCCGGGGCCGGCGATGCCGAGAAGAGCAACCTTGCCGCCGTTGCGCATGGAGTGGATGAGCTGGTTGAGTGCTCCGCCGTTGCCGCTCATTTCAAGTGCAACATCGAAACCTTCGACGATGCCGAGCTCCTTCATGACATCCTCGAGCTTTTCCTTTGCAACATTAACGGGACGATTTGCGCCCATTTTGCGTGCAAGCTCAAGGCGGTATTCGTTTACATCGGTGATAACAACGTTGCGGGCGCCGTTGTGTTTGCAGATGCCGGCGGCCATCATGCCGATGGGACCTGCACCCGTAATCAGAACATCTTCACCGACGACGTCGAACATCAGTGCGGTGTGCGTTGCGTTGCCGTATGCGTCAAAGAACGAGATGAGATCATCGGGAATATCGTTTTTATCCATGGGAATAACGTTGGTTGCGGGAATGCAGAGATATTCTGCAAAAGCACCGTCACGATCAACGCCGACACCCTTGGTGTGTGCGCACCACTGTCCGTTGCCGCTGCGGCAGTTGCGGCAGTGACCGCAAACGATATGGCCTTCGCCGGAAACACGCTGTCCGACATAGAGTTCTTTTACGCCTTCGCCGAGCTGTGCAATTTCACCGACATATTCATGACCTATCGTCATTGCGGGATGGATATGCTGCTGTGCCCAGGGATCCCAGTTATATATATGAACATCCGTGCCGCAAATTGCGGTTTTGCGAATTTTGATGAGAACCTCGCCCATTTTGGGTTCGGGCACGGGAACCTGCATCAGTTTCAGACCTTTTCCTGCTTCTGTCTTTACAAGAGCATCCATCATTTTTGTCATTGTTTTTTCCTCCAAAATAGGATTAAAATTATTTGCCGAGCAGCTTTTCTGCGGCTGCGAGCTTTACGCATACACAAAGCACCTGCATCGCCTGTTCAAGTTCGTTAAGCGGCGGGAAACTCGGAGCGATCCTGAGGTTGCTGTTCGCAGGGTCATTTTTATAAGGATAGGTTGCGCCCGCATCGGTCATAACAACGCCTGCATTTCTGCAAAGTTCATGCACGCGCTTTGCACAGCCTTGCTGAACAAAAAGACTCACGAAATAGCCGCCCGTGGGCTTGTGCCAAGACGCAATGCCGAGCGGAGCAAGTTCTTCCTCGAGGCATTTGTTGACGATATCGAATTTGGGTTTCAAAATCGCGGCATGTTTTTTCATGTGTGCAAGCACACCGGCTGCATTTTTGAAATAAAGCACATGGCGAAGCTGATTCAGCTTGTCGAAGCTTATAACCTGTGCCGCCAAAAGCTTTTTCATATAAGCCATGTTTGTTTCGCTGCAGGCAAAACATGCAACCCCCGCACCCGGGAAAGTGATTTTTGACGTTGAGGCAAATTCAAAAACTCTGTCAGGATTGCCCGCTTTTTCACAAATTTCAAGCATGTTCGCGAATGGAACAAAATCGCCCTCAAATTCGTGTACACAATACGCATTGTCCCAAACAAGGGTGAAATCGGGAGCCGCAGTTTTCATCGAAGCAAGGCGTGCAATCGTTTCATCGGAATAGGTGATTCCGTCCGGGTTTGAATACTTCGGAACGCACCACATGCCCTTTACAGCCTCGTCATTGACAAGTTTTTCAACAAGATCCATATCCGGACCGCTTTCAAGCATCGGAACGGTTATAAGCTCCATGCCGAATGTTTCTGAAATTTTGAAATGGCGATCATAGCCGGGCGACGGGCAGAGGAATTTGACTTTTTCAAGCTTGCACCACGGCTTTTCCGAATGCAGCAGGCCGTGGGTATATGCCTTTGAAATAAGGTCGTACATCAATGTGAGGCTTGCATTTCCGCAGGCAAAGACCTGTTCGAAACGCACACCGAGCAATTCGGCGAAAAGTCGGCGGCATGCGGGCAGACCCATAAGCTCGCCGTAATTGCGCGCTTCAACTCCATCGGGTCTGGTGTCCGCAGGATCGATATACATGTTCAACAAGTCGTCGGAAAGTGCAAGCTGCTCAAGCCCGGGCTTACCTCTTGACATGTTGAGGTTCAATCCCTGTGCCAAACAATTCTGATACTCGGCAAGCACTTCGGAATAGAACTCCTGAAGCTGCTGCTCGGTCATTTCATTCAGTTTCATAATCTCCCCCAAAAGGCGAATAAAAAGTTGATTTCAGAAGCCCGCAGCATCGTTCGGATTTCGGCAGCGTACATAAAACTGTCCGCCGCGCAAAAAGTGATACCCCGTTTCTGATTTTCGGCAATGCTTATTGTGCCGGGCGAATCGGCGGAAAATGAACGCCGCCAAACATCGCCATAATATGAATTATAGACCTATCCGCAAGCTAAGTCAACCTATATATTGAGTTTCCCGACAAAATTTTTCCCGAGTGCCTTGTTTTTCGCCGTCTTATTATACGGAAGTGAATCTGCGGAGAGTGTTTCCGTTTTCGGTATTGCTTTCACAGACAAAAATGATATAATTGATTTCGGAAAAGCTGATCCGAAGGCGCCGACGAAAATTTTTTTGCAGGATGCGTTAAGCTTAAGCCTTTATCAGCAAAACTGAAAGAAAAGGATCGGAACGGAAGAAATGAACGAAATAAAAAATACGAAATCAGATTTCGAACAAAAAATCGATAATCTCAAGCAGATGCTCCAAAGCAGCAGGCGCGTTGTTTTTCTCGGCGGAGCCGGTGTTTCAACAGAAAGCGGCATTTCGGATTTTCGCAGTGAAAACGGAATTTTTAAAGCCATTCAGCAATTCGGTTACCCTCCCGAAGAGCTGCTTTCGCATACATTTTTCGTACGCAAGCCCGATATTTTCTTCAGATACTATAAAACACTTCTTCTTACAACTGACGCAAAGCCGAATGCCGCGCATGCTGCACTTGCGAAACTTGAGGCGCAGGGCAAACTAACAGCCGTTGTAACTCAAAATATCGACGGGCTGCACCAGCTTGCAGGCAGCAAAAACGTTTATGAGCTTCACGGTTCAATTCATCGCAATCACTGTATGCGCTGCAACAGATTTTTTGATGCCGAATATGTAAAAAACCACAGCGGCATTCCGTACTGCCCCTGCGGCGGCATGATAAAACCCGATGTTGTGCTTTATGAAGAATCTCTCGATCCCGATGTTCTTGCGGGCGCAGTCGCGCATATATTCCGCGCCGATATGCTTATTGTCGGCGGCACATCGCTCCAAGTCTACCCCGCCGCCGGACTTATTAATTATTACTCCGGCAATAAACTCGTTTTGATTAACAAAACCATCACTCCGTATGACAGCTATGCAAACCTTGTTATCAATGACTCGATAGGCAAAGTTCTTTCTGCGGCTGTTGAATGACGATAAATCCCGCGGCAATTCACGGACAGTGAAAAGACCCGCCGCCGCGGTTTTGCGGCGGTGGGTCGTTTGTTCAGTTTGCCGTAAGGAACATCGATGCATTATCAGTTTGGAAAGGCAACAGTGACGGGTGTGTCGCTGTATCCTGCCGTTCTGCCTTTTCCAAAGACTCCGTAGCTGTTCTTGCCCAAAGCGTAGAGCTGACCGCTCGTGTCAATACAGAAATGTGTTCCGCAGTCGTTCTCCACAGTCACGGAAGAAAACGCAAACGCTGCAATATTATCTGCAATCTTTTTCAGTTGGAGATTGCCGTCACCATCAATGTAATTCAAGTAATACAGCACGTTGTCGGCATCAAGCAGCACAAACTCCGGCCATCCCACTCCTCCAAGTTCATTTGCGAAGCTTGCAACGTCTTTGTATCCGTGAGCAATTTCAGTTCCGGAGAATGTTTCATCTTCAGAGAACATTTCAGTCGACCACAGCGAATGATCTGTTTTAATTACGTAGCAGTTCGCTTCACTTTCACATGCGCTTATTACATCATCCGTTATATAATAGTCATCATATTCGACTGAACATGACCAAAGCGAGCCATCGGTCATTATTGCGAGACTTCCGTTCAGAATCCTGCTTACTCCTGTCGCCGCCTCTGCAAATCCATTGCCGATTTCAAGCATTCTTCCGTCGGTCGTAAGTGCATAGTATGCATTTGTATCCGCGATTCCGTCTGCAACCTTCACCGGTGATAAGCGGTCGATCGCGGTGCCGTCGCCGAGTTGCCCTCTGTCATTTGCGCCCCATGCCCAAAGTGTTCCGTCCTGCTTCACGGCAAAAGCAAAGTTCTCCCCCGCCTCTGCCTTTGAAACATCGTCCATAATCTTGATGTATTCAGCAGAACCTTGGGTCGTGCCGTTGCCGAGCTGTCCTCTGTCATTGATGCCGCAAGCCCAAAGGCTGTGATCGGATTTCACAACGAGAGCAAAACTTCCTCCCCCGCCGACAGTTACGGAAAGCGCATTATTCATTCCGGTTACGGCGACGGGCTTTTCGGTTTCAAACACCGTCACCCCGCTGCCAAGCTGCCCGTATCCGTTGTTGCCCCACGCAACAACCTTTCCTTCCGTTGTTACGGCAAGCGCATGAGTTCTGCCCGCAGACACGGAAACAATGCCTTCCATCACAACCGAAAAGTTCTTCAGGTTGGAGTCAACCGATTTCAGAAGCTGCCCCGCTTTGTTAACAACGTAAAGAGGCTCATCTTCATATTCCAATAAATCCGGCGAATACGCAGCCGCAGAAATAACATCATTCATTATTCTTGTTGTCTGTGTGTCATCACCGAATTGACCCGATTCTATCAGCCACAGCGAGCCATCCTTTTTCAGCGCAAGGCATGACGCGTTGTATCCTTCTACACCGTGAATCTCTTGAACGCCGTCCATAACTTTTTTTGCAGACCTCGTGGCCGCATTCATAACTTCAACCGTTCCGTCAGGGTTGAGAATAAACAGTACTCCGCTATGACCTGAACCGACTTCAACCGCAGCAACGTCAGTCTTAATCACTCTGCTCGACGGACCTTCTTCGCTATAAGCTCCTCCCCAAACGATAAGTGCTCCGCTTGTGGTTACCGCAGCAGAGAGACCTCCTCCGGCGGAGGCCTGTTTAATGTTACCTATCATAAAAGTCGGCTCACCGATATTAGTGCTTTCTTCATAGTTTGACGGAGAAGTTCCGGTTATCTGTCCGAAACCATTGAAGCCCCAGCCATACAGTGAGCCATCCTTTGCAACCGCAAGCGTATGCGTCCATACTTCCGGAGTTGATTCATCAAAGGAAGCTTCACCGCTTGTGCTTACGGAAACGATGTCGCTTAAAATCTTTTTCGGAGCCGCGTTTCCCGCAAGTCTTGTTCCGCATTTTGCTCCCCATTCCCAAAGTGAACCGTCCTCCGTTATCGCGTACGAAACGGAATTGCCCGCAGCGACCTGCACGTTCGTATCAACCGTTATCTCCGGACTCACCGTTCCGTACATTGTATAGAACACAAGTTCGGGCCTGCCATTGTCGGAATCTACCGACAAACATATCTTGTACACTTCCGAATTTGAAGCTTCCTCTCCCGAATTTCGAATTTCAAGCATGAACAATTCACCGCCGCTGAGATCGACCTCGGTAGGTTTGTTGATGGTGCCCTTCAGTATGATCTCAAGCGGCTGCTGCGAACCGCCGGCTGCATTCCCGTTTACTATCTTGCTGAGTTTCACCGTGCATTCGCAGTTCGTCAAATCCAATCCGCGAATGTCGAGAGTGCATTTCGGCTGCACGTTATAAATCATACCTCTGATATCCGAATTCTGGACGCCGATGCCCGAATTATTCAATGCCGCAAGAACGCAGGTAAACTGCTTTGCGTTCAGTAATTCGCGTTCATACATCAATTCCGCACTTCTGAGAAGCATTCGTCCGAACTGGTTGAACGAGCAACATACAGGAAGCATAAATATCGTCCTATAATATAATTCTGCAATCTGTCGATTGTTCAATGCCTCACAGTAGCTTGCGCCGTTCATGCCGTTTGAAAGCAGATACGCCATATGCGAAATCACCGTGCTGTTGTTATGAACGTAGCCGTAATCGTTTCCCTCCTCGTTCGGGCATTCAGCGGTTTCCTTCCAATATTTTCCTTTATAGACCGCAGGACACTTTGACTTTTCGGGATTGGAAATATTCCTCGATTCATTTTTCCAGTCGCAGCTTCCGGTAAGCGTTGGGTTGCCGGAAGTTGCATTGTTTGCATAGTCCTCAATAAGTTCACCAAAGATGTCTGAAAGGCCTTCCATAACAGCACCTGATTCACGTTCATACAGCATACAGCTTATTGCTTGTTCAACTGAATGCGTGTATTCGTGACCGATAACGTCATATGCCATGCCCTGTTTTGTACCTACTTGTATGTTTGTAAGATTGGAATACTCCCCATTTGATGCGTATTGAACAATAACATTCGATGAACAGGCATTGGGATGAGTTGTGTCGAACAAGATGCTTGTAAAACCTCCCTTGTTATCGAATCCATTTCTGCCAAAGATGTCAGAATAAAAGTCATATGAGTACGCCGCATAGCTCATCGCCGCAACGGCGCGATCGTTGTTGACATAGTTTGAACCGTTCGTTGTCATAACAGGAAACATTGCTTCAGTGTTGTCATCCAAAGCATATTTTAACGAAGCAGTAGCCTGAACGGGGAAAACAACGTCTGCATCAGCTTGTGAGGTCAGGTAATGCTGACCATCTTCACCGTATGTATACGAATATCGATTGCCGTCTGAATCGCACACGATTATAACCCCATTTTCTGTCTCGCTGTAGCAGTATGTATGCAGTTCATTATCTATGAATCCACCGCTCCGAACTATCGCTTTGCGTCCGTATGCATTAAACACGGCTATGTTCCGCTCTTTGTCGTACAGGTAGAACCTGTTGTCGATTTTGTAAAGGTTGAAATGCCTTTCAATGCCGCTTTCGGGACGATCGTATCCAACGCCGTCCACCGTTTCACCCGTATACGAGCGGCAGAATTCAGCAACCGTTTCACCTGTTTCGGCAGAAACGAAATATTGCATGGACGTACCGTCTTCAATGCCGTAAAGATTGTATGTGAGGCAAGGGTTCGTATCAAAGCATGAGTAGATACAGAGTCCGTTGGAGTCAACATCCGATGCGCCGTTTGAAAGTGCTTTTTGTATTGCTTCTTCCTCTGTCAATACAGGGTTTGTGTTCAACCCGGAAATTCTTGCATGATTATCGGTCACGTTAAGGCAATTGCCGTTTTCGTCAACAATGAAATCAATGTTGCTTCCGTAAACAGGCACGCCGTTATATTCCTGCGGACAGCTGTAAAACACATCGTTCATCAGCGGCTGTGCACTGCATGTTTCATAACACGCAGCAGCATCGGAAATTCCAAGATGTTCCGCAATGCTTTCCACGGCGCGCAGTGCCGAAGCGGAATCAGTTATTCTTTCTTTAACAATGCTGCCGTCAAGCACCGTCACCTCTCCGCTTTCGGCATCATATGGTTCGGGTGTGGCCGACACTTGTGCAGTCGGCGCCGAGGTAAACATCTGATCGGGTTTTTTGGCCGAACCGCAAGAACAACCGGAAATAAAGAAGACAACAGCAAAAAACAGAGCCATTGCAGCTTTAAAACAACTTGGACGGGAAGACTTCTTTTGCATAAAACAAAACTCCTTTGCTTTTAAATCGAAAACCATGCAAATGCGTTTCTGTTGAAGATATGTTGACTTTCAACGTGTATATTTACATTATACTCATTATTTGAACGAAATCAATAGGGCAATTAATATATTTGAGCATTTTTTGCTCCGGCGTCAATGCGCATGACTGCATTGTCGAACTCATTGACAACAGCGGCAGCACTGTTGTAAAATATACTCAGCAGTCCAAAGTGACAGCAGCCGAACCGCCGAAGCATTGAAACCGATTGGTTCTGCTTGAACTGCGTTTTGGCGGAAACCCCACGACTTGAATGGCACGGTTCCTGAGAATATGCGCACTATCATGCTGCAGAAAACAAGTTTGCGGGAAAGTATAAGCATTTTCATGTGTGGTTTGGAGAGTTAGCATATGAAAGTTCTTTTTAACTCGATTATCAGGACGATGTATTCAGGCTGTTACTACAAAAAAGGCAGCAGAGTTATTTATCTGTACGATATAAAGCAGACCGGTGACAGTCAAACGGTTATCTTTTTCGAATGCGAACATATTTCTCGCCCAAAAGAAATAACTGTCCTGTACAATGAGTTTCGTCCTGTAGGCGAGCCCAAATCCGTCAATCTCATTGATTTTGAGCTTGAGTTTAGATATGCGAACAATCTCAATCAGAGATGCCTCGGCTGCATTTATTGCAAAGCAACCGATATGTTCACAGATGTAAACAAACGAGCCGACTCCTGCGATGTTCGTTACGCAAAATCCTTGCTTTGCGAGCTGAGGCTTGCATTTGTTACGTTATCCGCAGTAAGTTTGCTTACATGCAACTGCGAATATAGGAGGGCTGAACCGCCTGAGTTGATAACATGCAATGCGGGCATAATTGACTTTAAAGAATCAGTCTTGAAGATTGTTGAGGAATGCAGCAAACCTATCGGCAGTTCCGATCTCTTGGCAATGTCACCGGAGCTTTTTGACATATTATTAAAAATGCTGCACCCGGATGATGTGATTTTCTTCGGAAGCGGAGATTCTGCCGGTAATTATTGCCCTGTGATGCATGAAAGTGTTTGGGATTACCTTGCATTCCCCGGAGAAGATGCTGACGTCATATGCATACGCGCAAAAAATGCGTCAAAAGAATTGTATGCATATATGATGTCCGAAACATCTGAAACTCCGCGATATGCTTTACTTTTTCCGTCAATCAGCACTGCATATTACGGAGACGATTTAACCATTGGCGGTTCATGTGCTTACAGCTATGGTTATGCTGTTTATGCACCTCAAAACATTGCTGAGCAAATTCTTGCGAAGACGCAGGAGTGCAAGCCCATACAGCTCAATAACGATTTGAAGCTTTAAGCGCCGAGCAAATGAAACTGCTTGAAGCCCCGTAACCGTCTATAACTTTGAGGTCGAAGACTATCACACATACTATGTCTCTGCAAATGCAGACTCGGATGAGTTTGTGTTGGTGCATAACAGGTGCGGGTATAAGCCTTTAATGCAAAACGATTATAAAGCTGTTATTAATCCCGGCGAGATGGAAGCACCGCATGCGCATATTTTCAAAAAGGCAAGTAATATAGGGAGGGTGTTTCGCGACGGCACTCTTGATAAAAGTCTTGCGGCAAACAGAGAAGCAATGATGTTTCTGAAAAGGAATCTGGTATCAATAATGGAGATGATAGATGCTTTTTATGGAAAAAGATGAAAACGGATTTCAAAATTTCTCGATAAGAATTCTTGAATCAACTGAAAGCCTGCGCCAAGTTGTTCTTGATGAGTTTGAAAACTTTATCTTCAACTCAAACATAATGAGCGGTGTAAATAAAATTGATGAGCCGACTCTGCTTTCGCTTATCTGTGAGAGTCACAAGTCGGAATATATACGCGAATTCATCGTTGAAATGTTGCCGCTGCTTGAACAGAGCTGTATAACCGATAGGGTGTTTGATTCTTGCATTTCTTATTCGGACACTGAGTTCCGAAAGACATTGTGCATTTTACTTGCACACATGTGGTTGAGAATCGACCTATTGTTGACGCTTAACGAAGAACTGGATACTCCGGAAGCATTCATAAAGGCAGTGTGCATTATGGTTCGTGAACGGTATTCAAAAGACGAATTTGAAGTTTTTTTGCGAAGAAACAAGCACTTTTGGAACGCATTACCTTGCTGCATTTCATGGCTTATGCCGAAATATGAGGACAGCACTCTTGTTGATGTTATAAAAAACTATGCAAATCAAGCGGTGATGTGAAACTAAGCGAATCGATGTTGATGGTGACCGGCATGTTGGGACTTTCGGCCTGCATTAAAGAAATAAAGGAGTTTGGAGGTAACCATGGAAAACTATATTAAGACAGCAATCTGCTATGCGGAAGGGAAAATGAGCGGCAGTGATTTTGAGATTGAACAGGCTTCCGAGCCCGAACTTTGGCCATGACTTCAATCGCTGCTGACTGATGAAATGAAAACCGATCCCAAACACGAGTTTTGGAACATATGTCATTCCCGTTCGGCACTCGAAGCAAACAATTTTCGCGTAAAGGCCACTGCGCTTGCTTTCGGTTACGGATTCTTCGGTAATATGCATGACATAGTAAGCAGCCTTGTCAAGACAGTTTACCCGGATATTAAAATCAAAACACCCCCGTCGTACACAAAATATGATTTTATGTACCAAATAGGTATGGATTACGTCGGCGGAAAAGAAGCCGATATAATCGTTCAAGATATTCTGGACAAGCTGCCTTCGGATTTAAAAAGAGTGAAAGGAAGCGCGAAGCAAAGAACGAGTTGCGCCAAGCTTTCCCTATCACAAAGAGGAAACCGCTGTGGGTTCAGGACCCTGAGTGGCCTGCATCCAACGGCAAACCTCTCAAGTTTATCTCTCAAACAAAAGATGGTGAGAAGGTATGCTACGAATTTTACGATGAAGCAAACGACTGCAAAACAATAATCGAGCAGCTGCTGTAACATTTCGGCACTGTTTGATTTTGTTGCTGTCAGTGTCGTCGGCAACAAACTGCATAACTTTGAATTGAAAAACAAAATGCTTAGATGTGATTACAAACTCAATACTGCATGCAACCGAGTTTCAATAGAAGCGAACACTTGCATCCAGTTTGAAAAAAGCGATAATGAGAGTATACCTATCGGTACCCCGGTATTATGGGATGAATCTCTTATGCTGAAAATTGACATCGACAAATACCGCATTTATCATATTTGCTGCATCTTTGTTCCTAACGGGATGTACAGTCGAATAACTGATTACAAAAAGATCTGGAAACTTGCCGGCATTCCTCCGGGGTTTTATGACGGGGCATATACCACGAGCCACGGTAAAATGTATTTCGGCATTACATTCGGCAAAGGAAGGGATTGCTTTACGGCGGACACTTCAAACCTTATGATACTTGTACCTGAAGGTTCAGACTTTGATGCTGCAACCCTGTTTGAAGCGTTTCAATTCGAAAAGGTTGAGCACATGGATGAAAAACTGTGCGCAATTCTCGAAAGAACTGTATCTCAAGAAAATGAAGCATTTGCTTTTTTATACAAGCACGACTTCGGAGGTTCACTCAACATTTTCGGAAAATTTGCTGAGCGTTTCTTTTCAGCCGAAGAAATAATGACTTGGCAGACGGAGGATCCTGCCCTTATTCGCCGTCGAGGTTTAATGGGTTGGTAACTGAACACCGGTGCAATTGTCAACAGATACTTTTGATTTTTAATGAAAGAAAGGAAGTAATATGAAAAGATTAGTACGTTGCTGCTTGCCGGTATGAATCACGATTTTAACTTTTGTATAACTTCCTCTTTGTGCATTGTTAAAGAATAAAGTTTCCAAATATTGTCAAGGATAAACGATTTACCGTGCTCCACGGGTGGGAGAATTTCTTCTTCGAACGCCCTCTCAAAAAATGGTCGCAATTCTTCTTCCGTATATTCTTCATATTCAATTTGAGCAGTCATAAATTGCTTCCCGTGAGAAGTTTGCTTTCTGGACATTACGGTAATTCTTCCTTGAATATCGCTTTCACAGTGGGTGGGGTAACCTGTTATATCGTCAAACTCACCTATGAAATAATAATAATTAACATAGTAGACATCGGCATAATTGGATTTTTGCAGATCAATCCCACACAAGAGATCATGTCCGGTCAAATAAAAAACGTTTCGTTGTTTTTTGAATCCGTGCACTTCAAATTCATTTTTGCAAAATTCCTTAAAAGCTTTTTTATCCATACATCAACCTTCAATCGTCAGATTGCCGGTATACACATATCCACGATAGCGGAAGGGATTATTCTTTCCGAGTGTGGACGCGAGTGAGCCCGAGGTTGAGAGTACATCTGCATCGTGACGGCAAACATCGCGGCAATAATGCTTTAAGTATAGTACATGCTCAGGTTAAACTACAGGACGGTAAAAAGCACTTTCCCCCAAGTGGCCTTCAATGGAACGCCATCTGAGCTTTGAAGCACAAATTAAAGTACCCGTATATTCGTCTAAATCGGCTTCTGATAAATTATCGCAATCACACCAGTAAATGGTTCCATCCTTCATAATCATTGTCGAACCCAATATTTCGCAGGTGTAGCTTTCATCAACGGGGAAAAACTTGACGTATTTCAAACCTTGAAATTCCAGCTCTATCATAGAATCTTTCTCATACTGGCGTTGAATAAGCACCCTTAACACTCGAAGACTGTTCAACGGATACATTGAAAGATTAACGTCAACATAAGCTCCGCTTACATAGCTCATTTCTTTTATACAGCTGTCGTGAAAAAAGCATACGGCTTCCATAAGCTTCAGCACATCGTCATCGGTACTGATTTCATTCCACATAAAATGATCCCTCTCTGAATTCACCCAAGTATCAAAGCCAAACCTTCACCTATACCCGCACCCAAAGGACCTAACAAGAAATCGTCAGCAACGCCAACTCCTGTAACGTCGTCAGCTGCGACAACAATGATTCCAATTACAGAAACAGTCACTAATGCCGCCCCTGCAACGGTTCCCCAACTGAATGTGTATGCCGAACCCCTGACTCCATTTTTCCAATCGTGATGATGTCCTCCCTTTGAATCGTGGGGATGTTTATCCGGCCTTCCGTGGTCATTATGGTCGTAATCATGTTCCGGTTTACCATCTGCCCCATAAGTTCTTGAATCACCGTTAGGGGCAGTGTAAGTGCTTCCGGGCTCCCCGGTGTTGGGTCGCCGATTTGCATCGTGTGAAGATGCCTTCGGCACATTGCTTTGTTTTAATGCACAAAAGACCTTTCTTATTGGTTGAACAATGTTATCTTTCACCCAATTCGCAGTGTCTTCTATCCATTTAGGCCAGTTGCCGTCATGGTCGTCCATATTCACCGGATTATTCAGACAATACGCATACGCGTTATGCCCGAGAACGCCCTGGCCGGTGGAGAGGAGGACATCGGAGGAAATAAACCTGCCGACTTCGGGGTTATAGTACCTGCTTTGGAGGTAGTAGAACCCGGTTTTGGCTGTTTTTTGTACCCGGAGGGAGTTTCCCTACGGGGTTGTGTTTATTCATACGGTTGCTTGCCGAAATAAGGTGCTTGCGGATATTCCTTAAATCAACTCTTCATTTATGCTTATAATTGAGCATGAAGCGTCATATTGGATGGTGATTAAATACCCATCCTTGGTATAATGCAAGGATTCTTTCGGTGTATCATTTCTGCCGGTATAAAGAAATAAATACTCACCGTTAGGATCAATCTCTCTTACCGCGTCTAACGATTGACCTTTCGCCAGTCCGTTAAAATCAGACTTTAACAGCTGCGTTCTATAAGTATTACCAAGAATTTTGTTGCCCGAACTATCAAACAAGAGTACGGCAATACGCTCATCACCAAGATATGATACTCGGTACACTCCGTTATCTTTCCGCAAGCATTAAATGGGATATTTGGTGTTTAGCTCATTCAACAAACCATTGAACTCGGCGAGTTCCGATAAGTCTGTTTCATCATAGGTTTTAGATGCCAAATCAACCAAACTTTTATCCGGCTGGGATATCTCAATGTTCAAATCAGTTCCTCCTGCGGTGCAAGAACAGATTACAAGCAGCATCATTAAAACAATTGCTGCGAAATAATATTTTGCTGACCTCATAGTACACCTCAATTTCCTACTGCATAGTAGATTATTGCGCTGTCATAGTATGGTACGCCACATAGCGTCCAAGGAATCGTATCCGGAGTCATTCCTGCACTCCAAAGGACCGACGCCCCGCCATACCCATGTTTTTCCGCCCATTGTCCGGTATCAGTCTGCCGCATAAAATGATAGTCATAATACACCTGACCGGCAGCCAAATTATATTTATATGGTCGGGTGCCTACTCGCAATGCGATCTTAAACTCATTGTCATACACCTTCGCATCCGGACCTGAAATTTTACGAACGGTATGGCAAATTGCCTCCGCGATAGCGGAACGAATTATCTTTTCCGAGTGTGGACGCAAGTGAGCCCGAGGTTGACAGCAGTTTGCCCCAACTGTCAAACCTCAACAGCGGCTAAATCGCTGTTGAGGTGAGCGTATTCTACAACGGTTGCTCCGGTTTTGTCAATGAGTTTGACGATATCGCTCCGGGCATTGCGGAGACAGTATTTGACTGTCATTGTTTCTTTCACCATAGAACTCAATTAATCTCAGAAGGGGTATCATCCAGCTTGAAAAGCTTGCTGTTCGTTTTCCGTTTACTTTCACAACCGTAAGCGAATCGCGAAATCGTGGAACAAACTGCAATGCCTGCACAGAATATCTCTCAGGTTTTGCGCGCACTTTTTGAACAACTATTTCTTCCCTGCCGAATTCTGTTTTAAGACCGCGCCCCTTGAAGAACAGGAACAACATCAAAGCAATTATAGCAGCCATTGCAGTAACAACTAAAATTTTATTAAGAAAAGCCAGCAAAACAATCAATGCAGTTATAATTATGCAAACCTCAATAAACTCAAACACGGCAGCCCGCTGCATGACAAATCGATTGCCGCTGAGCTTTAATTCGCACATCGGGTCACCTTTTTTTAGCATGTTGTCGATTTTTTGTGCAGTCTCAAAACTGATGCATTTAAACGGAGCATTCCGTATTTTCTTAAGCAGTTTTTCAGGGACAAATTGCACCAAATCCCTTTTGACTGAATCCGTATACGTCAGATATACATATTCGGATGCAATCGACGGCAGTTTTGAAACCGATTTTAATGGTTTGAATGTGCTTCCTGTCGGTATAAAATGAACCACAAAATAACTGCGTGTTATATCTTTTGCGTCATAATAGTCGAGTTCGATTCGATCGAAGTTACTCCATTTCAACTCCTTCCTAAAAAATGGGGCAGTGAGCCGCAATCCCTCAGAGGTTATTTGAATACGCAGAAAAGAGTATGCAAACGGCCTTATCAAAACAATGAACATGGTAAACACACACCCTATACAAATCAAACCGGCGAAACGTTCTGCGTCTGTGTTGCCGAAGAAGAAAACTAAGCACCAAGGAAAAACAATGAGAACGAACAAAAACAAATTATCCTGCCATATCGGGAATGCATTGTGTTTCACGTTTTATTCCCCCAAGTCCGGAAAAAACAGTTTTGCCCTGCGATGCAATGCTTCGTTAAACGCCATTTCGATAACTCCAAATACGCTTCCCGTTGCAATTTCCTCCAGCTTATCATTAAAGAAATTCCTGGCAACTTTTTTAAAAACCGTTTTTTTGAATGAACCGACCAATTCTTTCACGCCTTCTTTCACCGCAACTAATCCTTCGTGACCACCGCCGGCACCATAACCGATTAAGCTGCCGACACCGCCAATAAGACCCGAAATCACGAAATCAGCAACCGTCGAATGCCTTTTGCTGATTTTCGCATCTACCAATTCGCTTGCAACGCCTGAAAGAACTCCACCTCCAATGACAATGGTTGCAGCAATACCGGCCGATACGACATCTGAGGCAATTCCAACGGCTGCTCCCGTAATTGCACCTGCAGCCGCGCCGCTGGCAATCCCGGCAACAACAGTTTCTCCAAAATCGCTTCCGCTGGCAAGAGCTGTGATTGCTCCGGTTACGGCTCCGGTCACCGCACCAACTACAGCTCCGGTTACCGCACCGACTGCCGCCGCAATCAATCCCCAAAGATTGCCCTGAGTATCTTCCCGAACAATGGGGTTATTCCCGCAATACGCATACGCGTTATGCCCGAGAATGCCCTGGCCGGTGGAGAGGAGGACATCGGAGGAAATAAACCTGCCGACTTCGGGGTTATAGTACCTGCTTTGGAGGTAGTAGAAGCCCGTCTCTTCGTCCGTCAATCGTCAGATTGCCGGTATACACATATCCACGGTAACGGAAGGGATTATTCTTTCCGAGTGTGGACGCAAGTGAGCCCGAGGTTGACAGCAGTTTGCCCCAAGAATCGTACGTATATTCTACAACGGTTGCTCCGGTTTTGTCAATGAGTTTGACGATATCGCTCTGGGCATTGCGGAGGTAATAGTAATAATTTCCGTTATAGTTCACGGCAACGACTTTGCCGTTAGCGTCATAGCTGAAGCGGAGCTTTGAAGTCGTTGTGCTTCCGTCGCTGTTTGTTGTGGTTTTGACGGTGCCCATGAGCAGCGTGCCGTTATAGTAATAGTCCGTAACGGTGTTGCCAATGGTTTTTCTTGTGCGGATGCCGTTTTCATCGTAGCTGTAGACATACGAATTCGAGCGTCCGGAGGAGGCGTCTTTTGGGGTATACGACTTCAGCCGCTGACCTTCCCAAACCAGAGTTGCACCGAGGTAGTTCGTCGGGTTGCCGGAAGCGTCATATGTTATGCTTTCGCCATCGTACGAAGTGAGCTGATCCTTCCATGCCGAGTTTGTGTAGGCATAGGGAACGGTCTCCCGAGCCGTGCCGAGCGTTCCGATAGTGTAAGCGAAGATCTGCTCATCGACATAAATTACTTATCATGCCAGAGTGCTAAGACCCTGCCTGTGTTATTATCCACCAAGATGTTTGCAACACCACCCGTCATATTGGATCGCAATGTTCCCTGAACAAGCCAAATACCGTTTGCCTTATCATAGAATACTTGATAGGGTTTCTGCTTTTTTATATGTTCTCCATACTTATTGATCCAAATTACTTCAACTTTTTTGAGAAGATCTTTTGGATCGGATATGAACCCTAAATTATCTTCTGACGGAAATTTATCAATATAATATTGATAATCGCCCACATCAAACGCCTTAGTTTCCGGAAGCTTGTTTTTGCCAATCACAACAAATGTCCCTGCAATGAATGCCACGAAAAGAACAAACAGAAACATAAAAAACATCTTTCTTTTAAACATTGAAACTACCTCCCCAGATGGTTGGGATCAACTTGTTCGCAATTGAGCCCGTTGTGTATGCATAGTGATATTTTCCGAGCATGTTGCCGTATGAATCGTATGAATAAGCGTAAGTTGAATTTGCGGAATCATTCTCACCGTAGTACAGATTTTCACGCACAAGCTGATTCATTGAATCATACTCATAGTTTCTTCTTTGCTTGGTGAAATAACTCATTCGCGCGGCAGGAAACCACGAAAAATGCACTTTGATTGTGTGCATTTATGCCGAGTCTCCCGCCGCGCGGTCGGAATTCGGATTCACTTATTCGCATTCGCGAAAAGCTTTTGATCAGGTGCAATCCATAACGATTCGTTCTTCGCCCGTGTCAACGTCAACAAAATGGTGTTCACGCTGATCAGCATTAAGCCGTACCGTTGAAACGTACTTCATCGGTTTGCCGTTATTTGCGGGCCAGTCGGGCTCCTGAATCCAATACGGCCATTTTCTCCCTTCAATGTGAAAGGCATCCTTAATCCGGCTTCTTGCAAGCGCAATTCGTTTGCTTTTCGACAGGTTTTCGGGCAACTCTCTAATGATATTCTCTATCGTTTCAGTTACCTCCACGCCGCCGATATAGCTCGGGCATGCGTCCAATGACAAACCATACATTTCGTTCACTTCATCCGTCAGATTGATCTTCATGTCGGGAAAAGCTGCCTTAACGAGCCTACTAATGACGCTAAATATATCAACTCGAACTCCCAACGAATACTCTCCTTTGCCTCCGAACATTGTCTTTTCTTGTTTAATGAAGAGACGAATATCGAACGGAACAGTGCGGCTTTCATAATGCCCGTTAACGAATTCGCCGGCTTCCATCCTCTGGTCTTCCGGCACAATGCTCTGTACCCAATCAAGCAGCTCGGGATGAGTTTCGAACAGTTCTTCAAGCTCTGCTGGCTTGATTCTTCCCTCAAGATAGTCGATAATCGTTTTTTTGCAGTCCATGTTTTTACCTCCGGTATTTATTATTTGTTAAACAGAAACGGGTGAAGCATTCTAAAAGAGCCCGTATGCGTTGTTGCCAGCATCTCTGTATATTCATAGAAATCGTTGACGATACCATAAATATGGTGCAACACTACAGATTTGTCGTCAGTTCCAATCGGCGCACACCCACGAAGCATTCGGTCCAAATTGCGCTCTGTCACTCTGTATAACCCACTTGTCGACATTTCATTGGTTGGGCCGTTTGTGTATGAGGCTGCTTGTCTCTTCCAGTAATTCCTTCGTTCGCTGTTCCAACGGCTGTTATGATTGCAGCTATTATGCACCAGCACAAACTCATCCGAGTCAGCGTTTGCCGAAACATAATAGGTGTGAAAATCCTCGACTTCAAAGTTATAGACTTTGATCGGACTCTCGAGCAGTTCATGCTGAATCTGCTCAACAACGACATACTCACCGTTGCTGAGAACAAGAATATCTCCCGCACGAAGTGAGATTGCGCTTGTCCAGCCTTTTTGCGGAACATAGAACGGATGGGACGGGGTTGATTTTATCGTTTCGCCGTTTACCGTTACTTCAACAAGCTCATTCGTTTCGTTTACAAACGTTTGTACAACTTTTTTATATGCAACCTCTCCGGTTTCCGGGTTTGCCGCAAAAACACGGTCGCCCTCTTTGATATTTTCAATTGCAGTGCTTCCGTCCGCCGTCTCGACTTGCGTTCCCGCAACGAAACAGACGTTGCCGCCCTTTGCGGTGTAATAAGAACCGCAAATCATGGTTCCTATTTGCGCTGCCGTTGAAAATATTCGCTTTTGCTTCTCGTATGCATCGGCGTTGCCTCCCATAATCCAGTCGCGAACAAAGTTCGTTCCGTCATTTGAAGTATCGCTCGATGCGGTTAGCCCCTCACCGATTTCTGCCATTCCGTTAACTACCGTTGCAGTCCCCGCAACAGCTGTTGCTGTTGCGACCGCAACCATTATCGGCGCGGCTGCTCCGCATGTCAATATCGTTGCTGCTGCCGCAATCGCAGTTACACCGATTGAAACAAGCTTTGCACCTGAAAAAAGGCTCTTGAACGAAAAGTTGCCGTTGCCGTCAACACTATTTATCGGATCGTTCAGGCAATAAGCATAAGCGTTATGCCCCAGGACGCCCTGACCGGTTGACAGGAGGACGTCCGCAGAGATAAACCTTCCGACTGAGGGATCATAGTACCTGCTTTGGAGGTAATAGAACCCCGTTTCCTCATCGAACACGTATCCACGGTAGCGGAACGGGTTATCCTTTCCGAGTGCGGAAGCGAGTGAACCTGAGGTTGACAGAGGTTTTCCCCAACTGTCATAGCAATATTCTACAACAGTGCTGCCGCTGCTGTCAATAAGCTTCACAATGTCATTCTGGGCATTGCGAAGATAATAATAGGTGTTAAAGGTCGTGCCGTTATCGGTTGAATAATCCACCGCAACAACGCTGCCGGAAGAATCGTAGCTGAAGCGGAGAATTCTTGTGCTGCTGCCCGAACCGACAGTCATGCCTATCAAAAGGCTGCCGTTGTAATAATAGTTTGTTACAACGCCGTTTGAGTTTTTCAGCGTCCGTATGCCGTCCTCGTTGTATGCAAAGTTGACATACTTTCCTGACTTGCACCAATACTTGAGCTGTTTGCCCGCCCAAGTCATGGTCGCACCGAGGTAGCGCGTCGGATTGCCCATCGCGTCATACGAGACGGTGTCATTTTGCTTTGAACCGGTCGACACCGTTCCGTCCGTGACCGCCGTCAGCAGATCGCCCCATTGCGAATCGGTGTACTGATACTCCGCAACGGTGATCCCGAGCTTGTTCGCAATTGAACCCGTTGTGTATGCATAGTGATACTTTCCGAGCATGTTGCCGTAGGAATCGTATGCATAAGTGCAAGTTGAGTTCGCGGAATTGTTTTCTCCGTAGTACAGATTTTCGCGCACAAGCTGATTCATGGAATCATACTCGTAGGAGAATTTTTCATCCGCATTTTCGAACGTTGAACTTCCGCGCCAAATCTTGGTTATGTTGCCGTTGGCATCATAATCATAGTTATATTTCGCGTCCGAACCGTTGCGGTATGACCGGACGAGCGTTGTTGCTCCGTTAGTACCAGTCACATAGGAGAGTTGAATTTGTGAGACGGTTGCACTGCCGTTTTTTATACTGCGACCGACAAGTCTCCCGATTCCGTCATATTGGTTGCTGATTTTTGTGCCGTTCGCAAGGGTTGCTGTAACGGGGCGGTTGTCTTTGTCGTAGGTATAGGAAACAGCCCAATCAAAGCCACCCACCGATTGCGTGAGCTTGGAAAGGTTATTGTTCTTATCATATTCGTACTTGTACGATGCACAGACAGCCGTGTATTCAAGACTGCCGGATGAACCTCCGGTGAAGCTTTTTTCGGTGCTTGTCATGCACCTGCCGGCATGGTCGTATTCAAAGAAGGTAGAGCGACGGGTTTTATAGTTGCGAAGCTCGTAAAGATTGCCTTCACCGTCATACACGAACTCATAAACCTTTGAAGGGGAAAGCCCCGGCATTTCGAGTTCGGTAATTGACTCAACGCGGTCTATGCTGTCGTATGTATAGCTGAGTTTATAGCCATTGCCGTAAGTTACGGAAGACAAACGACCGAAAGAGTCATAGGTGTTGGTTGAAAGCACTCTGTTTCCGACTGAGGTTGAAATTGTTCTGCCCCAGTCGTCATAGGTGAAGCTGTATGCAGTTTGAGGTCGGGTAATACCCGTCAGTTTGCCGTAATCATCATACGAATAGTCCACCGTACTGTAGTTGCTGCCCGTGACAGCGGCAAGACGAAGCATTCCGGAGGCTGAGTAATACGTGTATTGACTCGTGTTTCCTTTTGCATCGGTTACTGCCGTCTGCAACCGTGTTGCTGTGTTATAGCTGTATCGAACGGTGTTTCCGCGAGCATCAGTAACAGCGGAAGCGAGCGCCGAGGCAGCATTGAATGCTGTTGTTGACGAAGTCGAAAGCGAACCATCGGACGATGCAACCGAAGTTTTTGTAACATTGCCGTTTGCATCGTAGACATTGGTTGTTTTTACCCCTTCCGGCGTTGTTGACGTAAGCAGGTTGTGCTTGCTGTCGTAGGTGTATAAGGTTTTGTTGCCGAGCGGGTCGGTGGAGGAAGTTACGTTGTCGTTGTTGTCATAGGTCAGCTTGGGTTCCTGTCCTATAAGGGAGGCGTAACCCGTAACGTTGCCGTTATCGTCATAGGAATAGCTTTGAGAGAACTGTTCCCTGTGCAGCTGAAGCCCGTCAAAGCGAGCGGTGTTGCGTGAGTAGTCGAAGCAGACGACGATTCTTACTTCGGTGTAGTCAAGCGAAGCGACCGCACTTGCACAGGTGTACTGCCAATCGGTTGTGTCGGCAGCAAAAGCGGCGGTGACCTCATTTTTGAAGGTGCCGTTTGAGTAGAACTGAAGCTTTATTTCTTTTCTTCCGAAGACACGGTAGCTTATCGGGCTGTCGGACGTGTTGAGCTGTACGGTTTCCGGCACGGAGTCGGATGCGCACCAACCGCCGAATGAATAGACATCGCCTTTTTTGCCGTTTACCTGAATCGACTGGAAAACATGCTTAATTGCACCGGTGCTGCCGGTGATTTTAAGCACCTGATCCGAGAAAGCGCCGGGGTGCGAGGAATCGCCTGCTGCGGAGACGATTTCGTTGGGGATTGCGGTGTCGCCGACAACATTCTGTGCATAGCCTGTCGAGTTATCCGAATCATCGGACGAGGATGCTCCGTCAGTGAAATCGCTGTTTTGGAGCATGTTGTAACGATTCGGCGTTTCGCCGGTTTCAAGCTGTACGGAGTCGGCGTAGGCTGTTCCCGAAGCGGACTGCGGCTGAGCAATGCGGATCTTTATGCTTGAAACTCCCATCGGGACGGTGAACACTGCAACGCCGCGTGTCCAGTCCGAACCTGTTGTTCCGAAAGTTTGCGCGGGGTCGCTCTGTGCAATCACGGTTGAACCGTTCAACACCTGCACAACGCCGCCTGCCGCACCGGTGAAGTATGCGGAAGCAGTGTAAACGGCACCTGCGTTTACGGAAACACTTTGCTCGATATAAGTACCCGAAGGCAGCTTTACGCTGCGATAACCCGTGTGAGCATGGGTTTGCGTGAACACGGCGGAGGTTGAGGATTTTGTCCAATAATCGTTCGGATTCTTTTTATCGAACCCGTGATTTTTGAGCAGGTTGAATACAGTCGTCTGCGTTTTGGAGACGGCAGCGAGCTGGGTTTTTGTTCTGTCTGCGGAGTTGTATGCCATGAACACCGCTTCACCCTCGGGATTGCGGATGCTTACGGCTTGCCCTGCGTTGTTGAACTGGTATGTTACGATTCGATTCTGAGCATCGATAACGTTTGTAACGTTCCAGCCGTATTCGAATCGAATCTACCTGCCCGCTGTTTGTGCCGTGCCGGCTTTTTCAACAACGGAGGCAGCCTTGCCGCTGCCGGAGTAGGTATAGGTTATGCCGTATCCGGCGGGGTTCTTTGCTTTTTGCAGCAGATGCTTTGAATAATAGGTGTATTGCGAGCTTGTGCCGTCTGCATATTGTGCGGCACGAAGATTATTGTATTCGGAGTAAGAGTAAGCAACCGTCAAACCGTCGGGCGGAGTTACGGACGAGAGCCTGTTGCTGCTGTTGTATGCGAAAACTATGCGTTGCCCCGAGGTTGAGACGGAGGCAAGCTTTTCTCTTACCGCAGAAATGCGCAGATCCTTTTTTTGAGTTGAATCCCTGTATTCAATAAGGATCTTATTGCCGTTTGCATCTTCAACGGAGGTAAGCCTTCCTTGCTTCCTGCCGTTGTATGTGCCGTATTCAAAAACGAGTTTGTTTCCGCCCTTATCGGAAACGGTGATAAGTTTTGAACCCGTGTTGACGGTGAGCGTTGAATTCTTGTCAAGCTCATTAACGTATTTTGCTGACGAATCCGACTGTTTTTTGTAGTAATGCCTTGTGCCGTCGCCATCGGTAAGCTTGAAGAATGTCTGTGCTTTATTTCCGTTTTGGAATGACACTTCTTCTATCGACTGTGAATAATTCAAGCGCCAGCCGTAGCCGTAGCCGATATCTGTATTCTTGTCGTTCGTGTTGTATACATGGGAAACGGAGATTGGCAAGGCTCCGTTTGCAACAGAAGCATCCGCAAACGAGAAAGTGAGGTTGCCGCTGAACAGGTTCACGCTGCCCGCGCCGGCTGCGCCCGCATCCTGATCCGAATACGAGAAACGGCTTTCAAGGCCGGTGGAGTTTACATAGACGATCGTAAAGTAGGGGTGTACGCCGGACGATACATTGGTTCGCGATGAGTGGTATATTGCGGAACTGCTGCTCTCCAAAACAACGCCGTAATTTTCAGTCACACCGGAATGCCATTTTTTGAACAGGTCGGTTATGTCAAAGAAGTTTACACCGTTCTGCACTTCGGACATTGCGAGTGAAAAAACTCTGGATTTGTCCGCAGGATTGCCGTTGTTCAATGCGGAGTAGCGCGTCCATGTCAGTGTGTCTTCCGACCAATCTGACAGCACGGGGTAAAGGTCTATTTCTTTGCCGAGGTTCGTTCCGGGTTCATCGTACCGCGTCAGGTTGATTGCAGCACTGACGATGACATCACCGGCATTCAGCTCGGGGAGTTCATTCAGCCGAATAAGTATGTTTTGCTTTGCACTCAGGCGCAGTGCACCGGGTGCGGTTGAGTTTATGCTGCAAATTGTGTTGGGGAGATTCTTATCGACGTATGTGTTTTCAACATTGTTTTTGAAATTCAGCTTTATATCGGGATCAATCGTTACCGGATACGCTCGTTCCGCACTGCAAAGCCACGCAAAACTCGGAACCATGGTATAGATGAATCCGTCCGAAGTTGAATTCGGAGCAAGCGAAACCTCGAAATCGGTGCTTTCCGCACCTGCTGCATCGAACATATACGGTGCAGGAAGGGTGAAGACGGTTTCGCCCTTGCCGTTTTCAAGCAGGACGGTATTGCCCTGCATTCTCGGCGTGAGTGATGTCTTTATGTTGAATGACCAACAAAAATCCTCACTCTGCGCCATTGACGGACGAGAAGAGAGGGTTATAAATTCAGATATTGTTTTTCCGTTAAGAGAGTACGAGAGGATTGCGCTGTCGTCGGTTTCGGAGCGAACATATCGAACAATGCTTGACAGGCAGTCGGGGAAGCGAAGCAGGGAATCGCGCTGTTGATCCGTCAGGTCCGTTGTATCGGTTGAGTTGTTTTGAATTTCCGCATGAAAGTCTGCGGCGGTGAGTCCGTTTGAAAGATTGGCAAAGGACAGGCTGTTCAATGCAACAGAGAGCGTTTCCCCCATGTATTCAACGGAGACAATTTCACCGGAAAGGTTTTCGCCGAAGCGTACGGTAAAATCACCGGCAGTGTTTTTATACCTCAGGAGTCCGTCCGCATCTGTTTCGGCGACAAGAGTGTTGTCAATGGTCTGCCATTCTCCGTTCTGTTCAAAGTGAACGGGGTCGGAGTAGATGACCCTTTCGACCGCACCGTCCTCTCGGCGAAAATCCTTTGAATACTCGCCGCGTTCGGATTCGATTTCGCCTGTGAGAGGACTGTAACCGAGTGCATTGCCGTTCGGGTTATCCCATACAGAATTCAATTCTTCTGCCGCTGCTGCAAACCTGCGGTTTTCACGCGAAAGCTCGGTGAGCCCGTAAACGGGCTGAAACAGAGAGAAGGCAAACAGGCAGACGACTGCCAAGAACAATGAAGTGATCCTGTACGTTTTTCTCATATATCTCTCCTGATTTTACTCGAACACGGACTGACGAATAACAAACCGATGTTCATACTCCAAGTATACCGAATTTTGTCAACATTTGTCAAGTGTTTTTAAAGGCAAGCTTATGTAAAATATTATTTGAGCGTATTATATGCTTTGAAACCGCGTTCTCGCTTATATGCAAATGCATAGTCGCAGATATAAGCATCACAACAATTACGTTTGCTTTCGAGCAAAAGCAGGATTTCCTCTCTCGATTTTGCATATTCGGCGCCAAAAGATAAAGCAATAACGCTCGCGACAGATAAATGCAGCCGCGAGAAACATTCAACACAGTGTACTTCCCCACCTTGGAGCAACGAAAAAACTGCTATAAACAAAAAAACAAGTGTCCTCACAGCTTCTCAAATGCTGTAAGAACACTCGCCATGGTGCGGGAAACAGGACTTGAACCTGCATGAAG
>UMEW01052238.1_pt1 | contig 54128 bp, 52 predicted proteins | sample 1964851 | NCBI WGS metagenome assembly UMEW01 (sample SAMEA4836030, study PRJEB28245) | human gut metagenome | biome: gut microbiome; material: fecal sample | place: Denmark | collected 2008 | reverse complement strand
GGGCTCGGGTCTTGTGCCGTTGACAATCGCAGATCAGGAATTTGCAGTTGCTCCGGAAATTTCAGACGCTGTCTGCAAGGCCGCTGCCCATGGCATTTACGGTTACACCTATGCCGATTCGGAGTACCGCAGCGCAGTTAACTCATGGATGCTCCGCAGGCACAACTGGAACATTTCAAAGCACAAACTCTTCACGGTGAACGGCGTTGTTACCGCTCTCGGCATTGCTGTGCGTGCATTGACGACCGAGGGAGACGGGATTGTGATTCAACCGCCCGTTTATCCCCCGTTTGCAGGCACAGTACGCAAGAATAACCGTATTCTCGTTGAAAACCCGCTTATTCTGCGCAGCAATACCTATGAGATCGATTTTGATGATTTGGATTCAAAAACACGTCCTCAAAATGTAAAGATGCTCATACTCTGCAGCCCGCATAATCCTGTCGGCAGAGTATGGACAAAGCAGGAATTGCTCCGACTCGGCGAAATCTGCAAACGCAACAACGTAATCGTTCTTGCAGACGAGATACATAACGATCTCATTCATGACGGCGCCGAGCACACTGTATTTGCATCGCTTGGTGATTTTGCCGACTTTACGATCACATGTACGGCTGTAAGCAAAACATTTAACCTTGCAGGTCTTGCGTGTTCGAATATCCTTATTTCCAACGACACAATTGCAGACAGATTCAAAGCAGCCGCCGAACGCGAAAACACAAGCTGCGTTCCTTATTTTGCGCGTGCAGCGACAATCGCTGCATACACGAAGGCAGAACAATGGCTTGATGAACTGAACGGTGTTATCGAATCAAATTTCAATTTGCTGTATTCTTTTCTCCGAACCGAACTTCCGATGCTGAATGCAATTCGGGCAGAGGGCACATACCTTGCATGGATTGATATGCGCAGCCTCGGACTGTCGGATTCCGCACTTGAAGAGTTAATGCTTAAGAATTACCTTGCGTTGGATGAGGGCTATATCTTTGGCACCGGCGGCAGCGGATTCGAGCGTTGGAATCTTGCATTGCCTCAAAATGAACTCAAGGCTGCACTTGAAAGACTTAAAGCTGCCGTGCTTTCGCTGCAATCCAAGCAATGAAGATTGTTCGCTTTTAAAAAGCCTTTTTGAAAGCGTAAGCAAATCAACCATTCACTGTTCCCAAAATGCTTAATTTAAACCTGTTAAACAAAGAACAGCTTGAAGCTGTTCAAACTACCGAAGGACCGCTGCTCGTGCTTGCAGGCGCGGGCAGCGGCAAAACTCGCGTATTGACATACCGAATTGCCAACCTTGTTGAAAACCATGGTGTTCCGCCTTGGGCAATTCTTGCACTCACATTCACAAATAAAGCCGCACGCGAAATGAGGGAGCGTATCGAAAGCCTTCTGTCCGAAGATTCCTCTGATATGTGGGTCACGACTTTTCATTCGTTCTGTGCAAAAATACTTCGTTTCGATATTGATAAACTCGGATATGACAACCGTTTTGTGATTTATGATGAGCAGGATCAGACTTCATTGATAACCGACCTCATGAAATCCTGCAACATAGACGAAAAAAAGCTTCCGAAGGGTGCAATAAAAGCGAAAATCAGCGAAGCCAAGAACTCGTCCGAAGCTCCCGAAACATACATACTGCAATCAGGTGACGGGAGTGATAAACTCATTGATTTATATCGGGCTTATCAAAAACGCTTAAAAGAGTGCAACGCTCTCGATTTTGACGATTTGCTTCTTAAAGGACTTGAATTGCTCGAAAAATGTCCTGATGTCCTGCAAAAATATCGACGCAAATTCAGATATGTGCTTGTTGACGAGTATCAGGACACAAACCACCCGCAGTACAGAATCGTTCAGCTTATTTGCAAAGAGCATCAAAATATTTGCGTAGTGGGCGACGACGATCAAAGCATTTACGGTTGGCGCGGTGCGGATATCCGCAATATTCTTGAATTTGAGAAGGACTTTAAGTCCGCAAAGGTTATTCGTCTTGAACAGAACTATCGTTCGACAAAAGCGATACTGGATTGTGCAAACAAGATAATCGTCCATAATACGGGCCGAAAGGGCAAAAACCTTTGGACAGCTAAGCCCGGAGGTCAGCCCGTTGAGTTTAAGTTGGTTGATAACGAACGCGATGAAGCATACAGCATTGCACGCACTATTTCCGAACAGCATCGTTTCGAAAAACGCAGCTACAATGATTTTGCAATACTCTATCGCACCCATGCCCAAAGCCGAATCATTGAATCGGTGCTTGCAACCGGGTTCGGAATCCCGCTTACCGTAATCGGAGGTACGCGTTTCTATTCACGCCGCGAAGTCAAGGATCTTTTATGTTACATTAAGCTGATTGCAAATCCGAACGATGATGTTTCATTTAAGCGAATCATCAATGTTCCCAAGCGCGGCATCGGCGATACAACAATTAAAACGATTGAAATGGCTGCATCGACACATGATATGTCAATGTTCATGATTTGTGCCTCTGAGGGAATGCTCCCCCCCAGAGTGAGTTCAAAAATCAAGCCGTTCATCGACCTTATGCGAGAGTTTTTTGCAAAAAGATATGAATTGGGTCTTGACAGCTTGATGGAGTTTATCATTGACAAAACAGGCTACATTGAGTATATCACTGCTCAGGATGATGACAAATCGGATGACCGGCAAGAGAATATCGAGGAGCTTATCGGTGCAATGCGTGAACATGAGCAGCAGTCGAACGACGGCGACGATGCTCTTCAGAGTTTTCTTGAAATCGCTGCACTCAACACCGAAACGGATAACATTGATGAAAGCGACGGAACGGTAAAGCTCATGACGCTGCATTGCGCAAAAGGCTTGGAGTTCCCGGTTGTATTTATTCCGGGCATGGAACAGGATATCTTCCCTTCGTCGCGTTCAAAAAACGACCCGACTCGTGTTGAAGAAGAGCGTCGGCTGTGCTATGTCGGTGTTACAAGAGCGATGGAAAAGCTGTATTTGTATGCGGCACGCGAACGGCATCTGTACGGCTCAATTCAACGGAACGACCCTTCAATTTTTCTTGAAGAAATGGAACTTATCGATCCCGAGACCGTGCCGATGCGCCGCAATTCATTCGGCAGTGCTTCCTCATTTTTCCGTGACGGCGGTTCCGTTCAGAATGCTGTAAAATACGCAAAACAGAACGGCTATGTGAGCGGAGGTCAAACTCCGCGCGTTTCAGAAGATGTATTGTCGGAAATACGTCGAATCAACGGTTTCGCCCAAAAGCCCGACACCGTTCGCCCATACGCCCGACAATCGGTTTCTTCCGGTTCGACGGGTTATTCCCCCAACAAAAGCAAACCAAGAGTTCGTCTCTGCAGCGGACAACGTGTTTCGCATCCGCAATTCGGAAAAGGAACTGTTGCTGCCGTTGATGAAGGTTCGGGAATTGTTACCGTTAAGTTTGACACAAACGGCGTCAGGAAACTTGCAGCGGCATATGCTCCGCTTAAAGTGATTACAGAGGAATGAAACTGAGCGAATCATAAAGGAGTGTAAACCATGAGCGAAATGCGTGATAAACAAAACAATGCTGCGGTTTCCTCAAACATGCAGCAGGACGGCACTCGGATTGAAGTTGAAGCAGATAAACCGATATCAACAACGCGTATGCAGCAGCTTGTTGATGAGCTGAACACCTACTCGAATGCATACTATTTCGGCAGTGAACCGTTGATAAGCGATGCTGAATTCGATGCGTTGATGGAGGAATTGAGTCAACTCGAACAAGCTTCCGGAATCGTCCTGCCCGATTCGCCGACACATCGGGTAGGCGGAGATGCTGTCACTGCCTTTGAGCCGCACACGCACATCGCGCGGCTTTGGAGTCTCGACAAAGTCAAAACAACTCAGGAATTGCTGGATTTTAGCCAAAAATGCCGTCGTGCCGCAGGAAATACGGAAAACGGCAGTGTGGAAAATCCCGAATTTGTGCTGGAATATAAGTTCGACGGGTTAACGATCAACCTGACATACGATAAAGGGATTCTCGTTCAGGCCGCAACACGCGGAAACGGCATTACAGGCGAAGGCATACTTGCACAGGCAAAAACAATTCGCTCGATTCCGCTTACCGTGCCGTATAAAGGCAAATTTGAAGTTCGCGGCGAATGTTATATGCGCCTTTCCGTTCTTAAAGAGCTGAATGACAGCGGTGAGGAAAGCCTGAAAAATGCACGAAATGCAGCAGCCGGTGCGATCCGCAACCTTGACCCGCAGATAACTGCCAAGCGAAAGCTCGATTGTGTATGCTACAATATCGGATACATTGAAGGAATGAAATTCTCATCAAGACGTGAAATGTACAGTTTCATGCGTGACAACGGACTGCCAATGAGTGATTTTATATACTTTGGTGATATTAACGGTGTTATCTCTGAAATTGAAAAAGCAGAGGAGCGAAGGAGCAGCCTTGATTTTCTTATCGACGGAATGGTAATCAAGCTTAATGATGTCGGCCTCTTTGAGAAAATGGGCTGTACGGACAAATTCCCCCGCGGAGAAATTGCATACAAATTTGCTGCGGAAGAGCTTATAACCACCGTGCTTGATATAACTTGGGAAGTCGGTCGAACAGGAAAGCTCACACCTCTTGCGCATCTTGAGCCGGTTGATTTCATGGGTGTCACTGTCAAACGCGCTACACTCAATAATTATGATGATATTCTGCGTAAGCGCGTTGGAATAGGTTCCCGTGTGTTAATTCGACGCAGCAATGATGTCATTCCCGAAATACTGAAAAGCGTTGATGACGGAGAACCTGCAAACCCGGTCACAATCCCGACTTGCTGCCCCGCCTGCGGAGCGCGGGTCGAACGGGAAGGCGTGCATATTTTCTGTACCAATTCCCTTTCGTGTACGCCGCAAATCGTCGGACGGCTTGAACATTTCGCCTCTCGTGATGCAATGGATATAGAAGGCTTTTCCGAAAAAACAGCACTTCTGCTCGTAAATGAAATCGGAATTTCAAAAATTCCCGACCTCTATGAGCTTACGCCTGCAAGCTTTTCGGGTCTGGCGGGTTTCGGAGAAAAACGAATTGGAAATATTCTTTCCGCAATTGAAAAAAGCAAAGACTGCAAGCTTGATGCATTTATTTTTGCGCTTGGAATTCCGAATGTCGGCAGTAAAACAGCCAAAGACCTTGCCAATCGATTCAAAACGTTTGATGCTGTCAGGAATGCGGCATTCGAAAGCTTAACTGAGATTCCCGGAATAGGTGAAAATGTTGCGGATGAGATAATCGGTTTCTTTTCGGATGAGCATATTTCAACTCAGATAGATAAACTGCTTGAGCTTGGTGTGACTCCGCGAGAAGCAGAAGCCTCTGCCGAAAACGCATTTGCTGCCGGCAAAACATTTGTTGTTACCGGTACGCTTGAAAAAATGGGGCGGAAAGAAATTGAAGATCTTATTGCGTCAATGGGCGGGCGCGCATCCGGCAGCGTCAGCAAAAAAACCGATTACGTTGTTGCAGGCGAAAAAGCAGGAAGCAAGCTTGAAAAAGCCAAGGAGCTCGGAGTGCGTATTCTGAGCGAATCAGAGTTTTTTGAGTTGATAGGAGGATAGGCTGAGCTTCATCTCTTCTCAACATTAAACCTGCTGTTAACGCGGCGGAAAAAGTCCGATTCCTGCGGGTCGGGCTTTTTGCTGCTCATGCTTTATCGACATGCCTTTGAGGCGGACGGTCAGCGCTGTTTTTAAGCTAAATAAACTCTTTTGGATGATGTTGACATAATTGCATGATTATGCTACAATGCGCCCTAACGCTGTAAATCGGTAATGCTGCTTTGCCGAAAAAATATCGGAGAAATGGAAAAACAGGATGAATATTAAATTGTCGGATCATTTCACCTATAAGAAACTGCTGCGATTCTGTCTGTCGCCGATAATTATGATGGTTTTTACATCCATCTACGGTGTGGTTGACGGATTGTTTGTTTCGAATTACGTCGGAAAAACTGCATTCGCGGCAATTAACCTTGTTATGCCGTTCATAATGATTTTCGGAGGAATCGGCTTCATGTTCGGCACCGGCGGCAGTGCACTCGTTGCAAAAACACTCGGATTGAAAGACTCGGAGAACGCCAACCGCTACTTCACAATGATGTCGCTTGTGACTCTTGTTGTCGGCATAATCATTTCAATTGTCGGCATGATTTTCATGCGTCCGATTGCAATATTTCTCGGTGCAGAAAACGAAACAATCGAACATTGTGTGATATACGGACGCATTATAATTGGGTTCAACACGGCATTTATGCTTCAGAATCTCTTTCAGAGTTTTCTTATCACGGCCGAAAAACCCAAACTCGGTCTTTGGGTCACCGTTGCAGCAGGTGTTACCAATATGGTGCTTGATGCTCTGTTTGTCGGTGTTTTCAAATGGGGTGTGGCCGGCGCAGCAATTGCAACAGGTTTAAGCCAGTGTATCGGCGGGCTGCTTCCTTTTATCTATTTTTTACGACCGAATAACAGTCTGCTCCGGTTTGTAAAAACCAAAATTGAGTTTCGTCCCGTTATCGATGCATCTGCAAACGGGGCATCCGAGCTTGTTTCAAACGTAACAGCCTCCATAGTAGGTATGCTTTATAATTATCAGCTGCTGAAGTACGCCGGCGAAGACGGCGTCGCAGCCTATGGCACACTTATGTATGTGGAATTCATCTTTATTTCGGTTTTTATCGGGTACGCGATCGGAAGTGCACCTATAATCAGTTATCATTTCGGTGCCGACAACCACGCCGAGCTGAAAAACATGTTGAAAAAGAGTTTGATTCTAATGTCGCTGGCCGGGGTTGCAATGCTGATAATTTCCGAAGCTCTCGCCTTCCCGCTTGCGCATATTTTCGTTGGTTACGATGAAAAGCTGCTCGAAATGACCGTTCACGGTTTTCGGATTTTTTCACTCATGTTCCCCCTTGCAAGCATAAACATATTTGCTTCATCATTCTTTACAGCCCTGAATAACGGCGGAGTTTCGGCCGCAATATCCTTTTTGAGAACATTTGTTTTCAAACTTGCAGCCGTTCTCATCCTGCCGCTGCTGTTCAAGCTTGACGGCATATGGTGGGCAACAATCGTTGCGGAACTCTTTGCATTTTTGCTTTCAATCGGATTTGTTGCCGCAAAAAAGAAAAAATACGGTTACTGATACTGTTGCGGCTCGTGCTGTAAAGCCGGCCTTGCATAAAAAAGTGCTCCCCGGAAATTCTTTTCCGAGGAGCACTTTTTATTGAAGTTACGATTTCAGCGGTGCGCCGCACAATGATTCATGTTTAATTATGCTGCGTGAATATCAAACTGACGCAGTTTACTTTGTCAGAATTTTTGTTATGCAGTCGGTGAACTCAACAGGGTTATCTATCTTTAGGCCTGCTGCAAGCAAAGCCTGGTTGTAAACAAGCTTCGAGTAAACCGCAAGGTCTTCCCCGCCTGCCTGCATCGCACGTTTAAGGGCGTCGAAAACAGGATGATCGGGATTGAGCTCGAGAATACGCTCCGCTTTTGTTTCGCCGCCGAGAGGCATTGCGCTGAGAACCTTCTCCATTTCAAGTGAGAGCGGACCTTCGCTTGTCAAGCCCGCCGGTGCATCAGCAAGCCTTGCGGAAAGACGCACTTCCTTCACACTGTCGCCCAAAGCCGCCTTGATTGCATCAAGCAGGTCCTTATTCTCCTCCTGCTTCTCTTCCATTGCCTTTTTCTCATCCTCGGTTGCGGCATGAATGTCGTTATCGGTAATTGACTTGAAGGGTTTGCCGTCATAACCGTTCATCATTTTGACCATGAATTCATCAACATTCTCCGTCATGAGCAAAACATCAAAGCCCTTATCGATCAGATATTTGTACTGCGGGAGCGTCCGTATAGCCTCAATGCTTTCACCGCAGGCATAATAAATTTCGGTTTGATTCTCGCAAAGCGTATCAACATACTCACGAAGCGTTATGAGCTTATCCTGTTTTGCAGAATGATACAGCAGCAAATCTCTCAGGAATTCCGCTTCCATACCGTAGGACTCGTAGATGCCGTACTTAAGTGAAAGTCCAAACGCCTTGAAAAACTTTTCATAATCCTCGCGTTTATCCTTAAGGAGTTTTTCAAGTTCGGATTTGATTTTTTTCTTAAGGCCGTTTGCAATCGCACGAAGCTGACGGTTCTGCTGAAGCATCTCACGAGAAATATTCAAGGAAATATCAGCGGAATCAACAAGTCCTTTCACAAACCCGAAGTATTCCGGAAGAAGTTCCTCGCAGGAATCCATAATCATAACACCGTTGCTGTAAAGCTGCAATCCGCGCTTATAACTCTTTGAGTACAGATTGTAAGGTGCCTGTGCGGGTACGAACAGGATTGAATTATAGCTGAGGGTACCCTCCGCTTTTGTGTGAATATGGAGCAGCGGAGCTTCGTAATCATGGAATTTATCCATATAGAAGCTGTTGTAATCCTCATCGGTAAGCTCGCTTTTATTTCTGCGCCAAAGCGGAACCATGCTGTTGAGCGTTTGATCTTCTTCAACGGTTTCATACTCCGGTTCATCATGTTCATGGCCGCAGCTGCATTCGCCTTCGGAATCGTGTTCGCAGGTACATTCGTCATCATGGTCGTGTTCGCAGGTACACTCGCCTTCGGCATCGTGATTGCAGGTGCATTCATGCGTCTTTTCGCGTTGAGTCTCAACAAGCATCCTGATAGGATAGCGAATATAGTCGGAATACTTCCTTACAAGTTCACGAATGGTATATGTTTCAAGATAGCTGTCATACCTTTCGTCGTCAGTATTGTCCTTCAGGTACAGTGTAATAACTGTTCCGTAGGAGTCCTTCTGTGCGGGTTCAACTGTGTAGCCGTCAAGTCCTTCGGACTCCCATTGCCATGCCTCGTCGCTGCCGTATGCCCGACTGAGAACGGTAATCTTTTTGCTGACCATGAACGCCGAATAGAATCCAACACCAAACTGGCCGATAACATCCATATCATCTTTGTCGAGCTCGTTGTCGTTTTTGAATGCAAGCGTGCCGCTCTTGGCAATTGTGCCAAGGTTTGATTCCAACTCTTCCTTTGTCATGCCGATGCCGTTATCGGAAATCGTCAATGTGCGTGCCGTTTTATCTGCGGCGATGCGGATCTCAAGATCTCCGCGCTTGATATCGGAATTGTCAGTAAGAGTTTTGAAATAAAGCTTATCAAGTGCATCGCTTGCATTCGAAATCAACTCGCGAAGAAAAATCTCCTTGTTTGTGTAAACAGAGTTGATCATCAGATCAAGCAGCCGCTTGGATTCCGTTTTAAACTGTTTCTTTGACATTTATATCACCTCGTTAATTATAATCGTTCCTGTTTGGCGAACATATCGAAATTGCTGTATAATCGAATTAAGTTCGTCTGTCAGCACTCGTTCTTCTTGAGTGCTAACACTATTTTATACCTGTTTGCATCTGTTGTCAATAGTTTATCATGAATTTTTTTCGAATTGATAATTGCCGCATCTATTGTCATTGCGATTTGTTCTTGTTCGTTTTCATTGTGCCGCTGCAACGCTGTCTGTCAGTTTTCGAGCAAATCAGGTATATGCAAAAACCCGGACAACCCATCGTGAAGTTGCTCGGTATTGTTTTGAGGCTGATGCAACAGCCCCTTTTGTTTTGGGGACTAATGCAACAGCCCCGTTTCCCCCGGCTTCGAGTCCCGTAGACATAACCAAACACAGAGGCACCCGGCGGGTGCCTCTGTGTTTGGTGGGGATGAAGGGACTCGAACCCCCGACCTCTTCGATGTGAGCGAAGCGCGCTAACCAGCTGAGCCACATCCCCAAACAAGTGTATTCTACCACTGTTTGCATCCGTTTGCAATGCTTTGATTGTAATACTTAAACAGACGATTTAACCCTAAGGATCCGTCTCAGTGAAATTCACTTATTTTAAATCTGTTTTTTGAATACCGGCGTTTCAGGTGCGTGTCAACGCCGGCAAAAGATTGAGTGGTATAATGTGGTGCGGATATGGTTCAAGAGTCGTTGTGTATGTGTCTGGAAAGGAAAGAAAAACGCACGTGTTCATTGCCAAACAGCAAAACAGTAAAATTGTTTGTGTGGATCCGCAAACCGGAGTTCGAGTGAATATTGACAGACGGTTAAGCCTTACTGTAAAAGGTATGACTGAAATTTCAAGAATTGATAATTTAAAGCCAAGTAAATACATAAACGGATGCGTAAGGAGGAGAAAAGATGATAAGCAAAAAAACGACCAAAACAGTTCGAACAGGTCAAGGAAAAAGAATTAACCGGATCGGGAGTTCCGATGCTAAGGCGAAACACTTAGACAGAGAGCCCCCGCCTTCATATTTCGGGCGTTACGATAAAAATCATAAGCCAAACCATAAGGAAGAGCTGGTATTGCGGAGAAAACTAAAGGGTTATTTGCTCAATCCCGCCAAAAGTTAAGGCAAGCACAAGCTGCTTAATGCGATTGGCTATACTATGAAAAACTCACCAAGGGAGCGGACCGCAGGACAAGCATCTGATTCCCCTGACGAGACGAAGCACAGAGGAAGCTTACGCTGTACGTTCTGCAGGCGGAAAGGCTGCTCAAGGTATAGGTTGGCGCGGAACAAGAATAATGTGCAAAACTCGCCCGTCCTTTATTCCTGCATCAATTCATATGCGGATTTAGATAAAACCGCAAAAAACGATTGACGTTTTCTGTCAAATATGCTATCCTGTATATGCTGATTGCACTGCAACGGCGAAAGTATTGAAAAGGAGAAAGAATTCAATGACAGATAAACTTCAGGAATACGCTCAACTGCTTATCAATGTTGGTTTGAACGTTCAAAAAGATCAATATGTTGTTATAAGTTCGCAGGTTGACTGTGCATATTTTGCAAGAATGTGCATTGCCGCCGCATATGAAGCCGGAGCAAAGCAGGTTATCATGAACTGGAATGATGATTTTGCGACTCGTCAGTACTATCTTAATGCAGCTGACGAAGTATTTGATCAGGTTTTCCCGTGGGAAGCCGAGCGTCCTATCGGTCTTTTGAAAAAAGGCGCATGCTTCCTTACCATTGCTGCGAGGGATCCCGAAAATCTTAAGGGTGTTGACCCTGAGCGTATCGCACGTGCAAACATTGCAAGCGGCAAGGCCAATGAGGAATTCAGCATTGAAATGATGAACAGTGCCGTTCAGTGGTGCATTGCGTCCATTCCCGTCCCGTCATGGGCCAAGAAGGTCTTCCCCGACCTTTCGGAAGAACAGGCAATGGAGAAACTGTGGGAAGAGATCTTCAAAGCGGTTCGCATAACCGGCTGCGGCGATGCCGTTGATCGTTGGCGCGAGCATTGCAAAGTTCTTGAAGAAAAGCGCGAAAAGCTCAATGCTTACAATTTCAAATCTCTCCACTATACAAATTCTCTCGGAACGGATCTTACTGTTAAACTGCCGGAAAATCATATTTGGATGGCCGGGTCCGAATTCAGCAAGGGCGGAGTCGAGTTTGTTGCAAACATGCCAACAGAGGAAATTTTCACCGCTCCGCTGCGCGACGGCGTAAACGGCAAAATCGTTGCAACAAAACCGCTTGTGGACAGCGGCAATATTATTGACGGCTTCCACATGATCCTGAAGGACGGTGTCATAACCGAAGTTCACGCAGAAGTCGGGGAGGAGTTCCTTAAAAAGGCTATAACTCTGGATGAGGGCGCATCAAGATTCGGCGAGGTCGCCCTTGTGCCGTACGATTCACCGATCTCCAACAGCGGCGTCCTGTTCTACAACACTCTGTTTGATGAAAACGCCTCCTGCCACTTTGCTTTCGGCGATTCCTATGCCTGCATCAAGGACGGAGACAAAATGACCAAAGAAGAGCTCAAGGCACATGGACTGAACGACAGCATGACCCATGTTGACTTCATGGTCGGCTCAAAGGATCTTTCCATCGTCGGCACAACGCACGACGGAAAAGAAATCAAGGTCTTTGAGAACGGCAATTTTGTAATCTGAGATTGACCGAAGCTTAACTCGAAACACTTGTTATCTGCATACGCTGCCCGGTGCTGTTTCCGCGCCGGGCGGCAAAGCGAGGATTTCAATGAGCAAAAAGCAAAAAACCGGCGGGAACCGAACGGCGGGAATAATCAAGATTCTAATTTACGCCGTGTTGGTTCTTTTTTGCATTTTTGTATTTCTTCTCTACGGTAAAAAGCAGCGCAGCATTGAAGCAGCAGCAAGTCCGAACCCGAGTGCGGCTGCCGTTCAAACCGAAACAGTCAACGTTACGCCAAGCCCGATTCCGAAGCTCTCTCCGCAAGAATTGGTATCGGGTCTGCAATCTGCCGGTTTGGATTGTGTAATTACGCAGCGCAGCACGCTTACCGATGGTTCGCTCGAATGCAGCGTGATGCTTAACCGCATTTCCGGTGATGGCCGACTGGTTGTGAAGCCCGATTCAAACGGAGGAACTGCCGAATGCATTCTTGAATTCAACTATATTTATGCCGAAATTCTCGATGACCCCGAAACTGATGCTGTTGCAAGAACTCTTAAGGAGCAGTATGAATTGCGTGAAAAATACGACGCAGAGCTGATTGACGGTTTCATCCGCTCGCTTGCGGAACTTTTTGCTGACAAAGAAGAATATAACAGCGTAGATCTTGAAAAAATCATCTCCGGTACCGTTTCGGCATACAAAAGCATGAAAACCTACGACAGATACCTTGGTGATATTCATTTTTACATCAACACAAAATTAACTGACTTTAATGCGGAAGTGAAACTTATTGCCGCTGTTCGCAAAAGATAAGCCGCAAATGAATTGTTTTATTGTTTTTCGGCAGTGCGTTCCGATCTTGTACATGTTTCAAATCATAATCTCCTCTGTCTTTGCATATTGGTTATTATCAACACACCGAATGCGGAGGCAGTTATGGCATTGAAGAAAAAAACAGGCAATAAAAAACAGTCCAAACCCCTTGTATACGTTTTGGAAGGCGTATTTGGCGCACTCGCAATGAGTCTCGGCCTTGTCGCACTTGCGGCTCTATTAATGCAAAAGCAGATCTTACCGATAGAAAGCACGCGAATACTCAATCCTGCCGTGAAGGCGTTTTGTGCACTTTTCGCAGCATTGCTCGGCGCACGCAAGCAGAAAAAACGCCGTTGGCTCACGGGTGCGCTCTGCGGCGTTGCCTATATTGTGATTTCACTTGCAGTTTTCGGTTTGGCTTCAGGTGAGTTTTCCATCGGAAGTTCAACAGCTGTCGATGCGCTGATGTGTCTTCTTGCGGGAATGACAGGCGGAATCATACTCAGCCTCGCCGAGTAAGCTTAGTTCATTCTTATGAAATAGTATAATTTCATTCTGTCACTCAGTTATCGACTGAATCGAGATATTCCGCAGCAGCCCGAACAAGCAATTTGTACCGTTTTTGTGTGTCGGCATTTTTGCCGCAGTACTCACGCGGAACAACGGTATTGTGTCCATAGTTTATCTCGCCGCAGTCGTGCAGTCTTCCGTACATTCGCGTATACTCCCGCAGCTTTTCCGCAAGCGCGGCACTGCATTCGTGCGGCAGCATCCGCCACTGCCAGTTTCCGGAAGCAACGCCCGGAGTGTTGACCCTCCCTTCCGCCGAAAGCCCGAGAACATCCTGCATTTGCGTGATAAAGATTCCGGCAGGCGAACACATGCCTCCGCGAATCATACCCCAGTTGATGCCCTCGGCGGCATTCAGCGCAAGATACTGTTCTGCAAATCTGCGTTCGGACTCCGAGGCCTCTGCGAACCATTGCATAATCGGTGCATTGTCGTGCGTACCGGTATAGTATACCCTGTTTTCTGCCACTCTGTGCGGCAGGTAATCGCTGTTTGCATCTGGGTTGAACCCGAACTGAAGAATGCTCATGCCGGGGAAGCCCGAGTTTTTAACAAGCTCATGTACCTCCGGCGTCAGGAAACCGAGATCTTCCGCAATGAACGATAATCCCGGCAGCCTTTTCTTTACTGCATTGACAAAGTCCATTCCGGGCGCGGGAAGCCACCTGCCGTTTTCCGCCGTGGTTTCACCGAACGGAACGGCCCAAAAGCTTTCAAACCCGCGAAAATGATCAATACGGACAACATCGTAAAGCTTTTGTGCGCATTGCAAACGTTCCGCCCACCATGCATAGTTTTCGGAAGCATGAATTTCCCAATTGTAAAGAGGATTGCCCCAAAGCTGCCCGGTGGGACTGAAGTAATCCGGTGGTACCCCCGCAACATCAGTCGGCACGAATGATTCATCCAACATAAAATGTCTGCTGTTTGCCCAGCAGTCCGCAGAATCAAGCGCAACATAAATCGGAACATCTCCGATAATTCCTATACCGAGTTGATTCACATAGTTTTTCAGCCGGTTCCATTGCTTAAAGAAAAGCTGCTGAATCGATAGTTGCAAGCGAATCTCATCGGCTTGTGATTCGACAAGCTCGGCGGGAACAAGCTGTTTCGGCATTGCTTTGCCCGCATTCCACTCAGTCCATGGTTTCATGCCAAAATGTGTTTTCAATGCAGTGAAGACGGCGTAATCATAAATCTGCGTTGAGCAGCAGCGTGAAAACTGCTCAACCTCCGCTGCATTGCGGCGTATATTTCGCTCTGCCGCAAGCCGCAGCAGCGGAAAACGTAAAGAGAAGAGTTTGCCATAGTCAATGCGGCGCAGTTCACCGCCGAAATCACTTTTTTGCACTTCATCAGCGATCAACAGTCCGTCATCAACCAACATGTCAAGGTCAATAAAATACGGATTGCCCGCAGCGGAAGAGAAGCATTGATAGGGAGAATCTCCGAAGCCCGTCGGATTAAGCGGCAGAACCTGCCAATAGCTTTGTCCCGAAGCTGCAAGAAAATCTGCAAACTCGTATGCCGCCGCTCCAAATGTTCCGATACCGTGCGGCGACGGCAGCGAGAATACGGGCATGAGTATTCCGCCCGACCGTTTTAAGTGTGAGGCTGAACCGTCTGCACCGTTTTTAAATATGTCCCAAGGATTGTTTTTTTCTGTCATAACCTTCCCCTGCTGCCATCAACTGCAAAATACTGCCGCAAAAACTTTCTGCACAACTGCAGCATAGTTTATTATATTCGTTTTCGCATGAGCAGTCAAGCCCGCCGAACTCGGCTGTTCTGTCACCCCGAATGAATACAGTTTAAATATAATACATGACTCTGTTTGAAAAATATTCCGAAATCATTCAGTGACAGGGCTTGCTATCTTTCACCGATTCGGTTATAATGCAGGTGAAACCTGACAACAGGAACGAAACCTGCTTCGTTCCGACGGAAAGGGGTCACAAGTTGATACCGATTCCCACTTTTAAAACACTCCGCAGCATTTTATGAATTCACAGCGGGTGTGTATGCCGGGCGTTTTCAGCTGTACCCATTTCCTGCGGGTACGGCGTTTTTTGTTTATATAAACGTTTTTCGCTGCGATTTGAACCGCATACGGCAGCAGCAGATTCAAACGCAAAAATAAGGAGGGGGCAAAGCTATGCAAACAAGAGTGGCTGTGATGGCAATCATCGTTGATAAGGCGGATTCGGTTGAAAAACTGAATGCCGTTCTGCACGAATTCGGAGAATACATTATCGGGCGAATGGGGCTGCCGTACAGGGCGCGGCATGTTAATATCCTTTCCGTTGCAATTGATGCTCCGCAGGATGTTATTTCGGCACTTGCAGGCAGGCTCGGCAATATTGCCGGAATAAGCGTCAAAACAGCATATTCAAACGTAATCAGTGATTAGCTGATTTTGCCTATATTTTGGTATTTGATTCCGATTCGAATCGAAGGGAGAAAAAAGTTGGAAACCGCAAGAAACAACGGCATTGAATGCGCAAAAAGTCTCGTTGACAGACTTGCAGCCGTACACACGCTCGAACTTGAAGAATATGAACAGCTTATTTCTGCACAAAACAGCGAAACGGCAGCTTATGCAGCACAAAAAGCTGATTTTTTCCGAAAGCAAATTTACGGAACGGATGTTTTCATTCGCGGACTTATCGAAGTCGGCAGCTGCTGCAAAAATGACTGTCTGTATTGCGGAATTCGGAAATCTAACGTCAATGCGGAACGCTATGTTTTAACGGAAGAGCAGATCCTTGACTGCTGTCGGGAGGGTTATGCGCTTGGTTTTCGTACTTTTGTGCTTCAGGGCGGTGAAGGCATGCTTCCTGTCGGAAAAATCTGCCGCACAGTAAAAAAAATACACAGCTGTTTTCCGGATTGTGCAATAACGCTGTCGCTCGGCGAATATCCTCGCAGTGATTATCTGAAAATGTTTGAATCCGGCGCAGATCGCTACCTTTTGAGGCATGAAACGGCCGATTCCGTGCATTATCGAAAGCTGCACCCTTTGGAAATGTCCTTTGAAAATCGAATGCGCTGTTTGAAAGATCTTAAGGAAATCGGTTTTCAGGTGGGCTGCGGGTTCATGGTCGGTTCACCGATGCAAACAGCGGCAGCGCTTGCAAAAGATTTGAAGTTCATTGAAGAATTCTCCCCGGATATGTGCGGCATCGGCCCGTTTATTCCGCATAAAGACACGCCGTTTGCAAAATTCCCGGCAGGAAGTGTTGAGCAGACCTGTTTTCTTCTCTCACTGATAAGGCTCATAAAGCCGAATATTCTTTTGCCCTCCACCACAGCACTCGGCACGATCGACCCGAACGGACGTGAAAAAGGCATTCTTGCCGGAGCCAATGTCGTGATGCCGAACCTGTCCCCCATTGCCGTGCGAAAGAAATATTCGCTTTATGACAACAAAATATGCACAGGTGATGAATCTGCACAGTGCCTTAAATGCCTGAACGGCAGGTTGAACGCGATCGGCTTTCAAACCGTCACTTCACGGGGAGATATCAAGCGCTGAATAATCTGAAGCTTTTTGAATAAAAAAAAGAAAATGCACCGCCGCGGCTTGCTGATGCTTGCGAAGTTTGTTTCAACATTAAGCGGTGTGTGGCGGCACTCGCCGGGAAGATCTCCGGGCAACAACATTGTTACGATAATTTTATCTGACGGAAAGAGTAATCCGACCGACAAGAAAGGAATAATATGGCTATTTTTGATCCCAAATCCCTCCGTGCGGAGGAGTTCATCAACGATGAGGAAATCCGCGAAACCATTGCTTATGCGGAAGCAAATAAGCACAATATCGAGCTAATCAACAGTCTGCTCGAAAAGGCCGCACCGAAGCGCAGCGGAAACGGCGTAACCTGCGCGGGACTCACTCACAGAGAAGCCTCCGTTCTGCTTGCATGCGATATTCCCGAAGTTACCGAACGCCTGTACAAGCTTGCAAACGACATAAAGCTTGCTTTTTACGGAAACAGAATCGTAATGTTCGCTCCGCTTTATCTTTCAAATTACTGCGTGAACGGCTGCGTATACTGTCCGTATCACCTCAAAAACAAACATATCGCCCGTATTAAGCTGACGCAGGAACAAGTGCGTCAGGAAGTAATCGCTTTGCAGGATATGGGGCATAAACGCCTTGCGATCGAAGCAGGCGAAGATCCTGTCCACAACCCGATAGAGTACATACTCGAATGCATAAAAACTATCTATTCCGTTCACCACAAAAACGGAGATATTCGCAGGGTGAACGTGAACATTGCCGCAACCACGGTTGAAAACTATCGGAAACTTAAGGATGCCGGCATCGGAACGTACATCCTGTTTCAGGAAACATACAATAAAAAGAGCTATCTTGAACTTCATCCGACGGGACCGAAGCACGACTATGATTATCATACCGAGGCAATGGACAGAGCAATGGAAGGCGGCATTGATGACGTTGGACTCGGTGTTTTGTTTGGATTGGAGGGTTATCAATATGAATTTGCAGGGCTGCTGATGCATGCCGAGCATCTTGAAGCAGTTCACGGCGTCGGGCCGCACACAATCAGCGTTCCGCGAATCAAACATGCGGATGATATCGATCCTAATGTTTTTGACAACAGCCTTTCCGATGAACTCTTTGCAAAGATCATTGCATGTATCCGCATCGCCGTGCCGTATACCGGCATGATAATATCCACACGTGAAAGCGAGACGATACGCGGCAAGGTGCTTGATTACGGCATTTCGCAGATCAGCGGTGCATCACGCACTTCCGTCGGCGGATACACGGAAAAAGAGCGTCCGCATGACTCCGAGCAGTTCGATGTTTCAGATCAGCGCACGCTTGATGAGGTTGTCCGCTGGCTTATGGAACTGGATCACATCCCGTCATTCTGCACGGCATGTTATCGCGAAGGTCGCACAGGCGACAGGTTCATGAGTTTGTGCAAAAACGGACAGATTCTGAATTGCTGTCACCCCAATGCACTCATGACACTGACAGAGTTCCTTGTTGACTATGCTTCAGACGAAACGCGAAACATTGGATACGAAATGATTTCACGTGAAATTGAAAAGATTCCCAACGAGAAGGTCCGCGAACTTACAAGGCAGCATGTTGCAGACATTCGTTCATCCAACAGGCGTGATTTCAGGTTCTGATTTTAAAACTGTCAAGATATATTCGGAGGGGAAAATGAGTTTAAACGATAAGCCCGCCGCCGAACGGGTGCATATCGGCTTTTTCGGGTTGCGCAATGCGGGAAAATCCAGCCTTGTGAATGCTGTCACGGGACAGAATCTTGCACTTGTTTCCGATATAAAAGGGACTACAACCGATCCTGTTCAAAAAACTATGGAGCTGCTTCCGATAGGTCCCGTTGTCATCATTGACACGCCCGGCATTGATGATGAAGGTGAGCTTGGCTCAATGCGTGTTGAGCGTGCTGAAAAAATGCTGCAAAAAACTGATATTGCCGTCCTCGTTGCGGATGCCGCTGCGGGTCTTGGCGAACACGAAGGCAAGCTTATGCGCATTTTTTCCGAGAAGAAAATTCCGTTCGTCATTGCATTCAACAAGTGTGACCTTTTGAGCGCGATTCCGAAGAGCAAAAGTAACAGCCTTTACGTAAGCGCAAAAACAGGGTTTGGAATTGACGAGTTAAAAAATCGACTCGGCAAACTTCTGCCTTCCGCCAAACACGAAAGAATGCTCATCGGAGACTTGGTATCTCCGAATGACATTGTTGTTCTCGTAACGCCGATTGATGAATCTGCGCCGAAGGGACGACTTATTCTCCCGCAGCAGCAGATGATACGCAGCATACTTGATGCAGCCGCTGTCAACATTGTTGTTAAGGACACGGAACTTGAAGCTGCTCTCGCCGCAATCGGACGCAAGCCTAAACTTGTTATCACCGATTCCCAAGCGTTCGGAAAGGTCAGCAAAATCGTTCCCGAAGACATATTGCTGACGTCGTTCTCAATCCTGTTTGCCCGTTATAAAGGTGAGCTTGAACCTTTCACGGCAGGCGCAGCAAAACTCAACATGCTCGCAGACGGCGACAGGGTGCTGATTTCAGAGGGCTGCACTCATCACAGGCAGTGCAACGATATCGGAACGGTTAAAATGCCGGGATGGATAAAAGAGTATGCAAAAAAGGAGTTGTTCTTTGATTTCACCTCCGGCGGAGACTTTCCGAGTCTTGATGAGCTTCGTAAATATGCCTTGGTTGTTCACTGCGGCGCATGTATGCTTAACGAGCGTGAGGTTCATTCAAGACTTGAAAAAGCTGAAAAAGCAGGTGTCAGCATTACAAATTACGGCATTGCGATCGCTCAAATGCACGGAATTCTGCGGCGTTCACTTTCGCCTTTTCCCCAATTGCTGCAAAAACTGCGGGAGCGTTAATCTCCGCACAGATTGAATTGCTGCTGCATCAGTTTGCCCCAATTTAAAAACGGATAGGCCGTAAACACTGTCTTTGCGGCCTGTCCGCTTTCTGTTTAGAGCAAAAAACCGTGACTGTGCCCGCACGAACGGTCGGAACACAATCATCAAAAATATTTTCCAAAGCCTATTGAATTTTTCGAATTCGGCGTTATAATGTATTGTGATGAATTATGCGAATTGTGACAACAACACCGATCTGGTTTCCGGGGTACGTCAAGCGACGAAATGCACCGGAGCAAAGGATCCAAAGGATCCAAAGTATCCGAAGGATCCAAAGCAATTGGGACCGCTTGTGCTTGCATATATCGGCGACACGATATATGACCTTTTTGTGCGCACGGAATTAGTTGATTCAACAACGCTTACGGCACACGGGCTGCACATAGGCGCAGCAAAACGCGTTTGTGCCAAGGCACAGGCCGCAGCATTTCGCCGTATCGAGGCGCTGTTAACGGATGATGAATCCGCAGTTTTTCGGCGCGGCAGGAATGCGCATATGGGGTCTGTGCCGAAAAATGCAGCGATCATTGACTACAGGATTGCAACAGGAATGGAAGCTCTTGTCGGATACCTCTATCTGTCCGGCAAAGATGAGCGGCTTTCGCAGCTTATGCGCATTGCGCTGCACGATACAGCTGAGATTGCAGAACAGGCAGAGAAATAGAAGAAGATTAATTAACAGGAGAAAAAGATGGCAAATTACAACGATCGCGGCGGCAGGCGCAGCGATGATTACAAGCGTCCCAATCGAAAGAACAGCGATGGTTTCCGTTATTCGGACGACAGGAAGCCCCGCTTCAATGATGACAGGAAGCCACGCTTCGACGGCGACAGAAAGCCCCGTTTCGACAGCGACAGAAAACCCCGCTTTGACAGCGACAGGAAGCCCCGCTTCAATGATGACAGGAAGCCCCGCTTCAATGACGACAGAAAACCTCGCTTTAACGACGACAGAAAACCTCGCTTTGACGGCGACAGAAAGCCCCGCTTTGACAGCGACAGAAAACCCCGTTTTGACAGCGACAGAAAACCTCGTTTTGACGGTGACAGGAAGCCTCGCTTTAACGACGACAGAAAACCTCGTTTTGACGGTGACAGAAAACCCCGCTTCGATGGCGACAGGAAGCCTCGCTTCGACGGCGACAGGAAACCTCGCTTCGACGGCGACAGAAAGCCCCGCTTCAATGATGACAGGAAACCCCGCTTCGACGGCGACAGAAAGCCCCGCTTCAATGATGACAGGAAGCCTCGCTTTGACGGCGACAGAAAGCCCCGTTTCGACGACGACAGAAAGCCCCGTTTCGACAGCGACAGAAAGGCCCGCTTTGACAGCGACAGAAAGCCTTTCGAGTCAGACTTCTTTGAAGATGAAGTACTTGATGTTGAATTCAATGCATTTCCTTCTCCCGAAATCGTTGAAAATGACGAGCAGGAGCGTGATCTGCCCAGCATAATCATGGGCAGAAATCCCGTCAAGGAAGCAATCAAAAGCGGACGAAGCATCGACCGTATCCTTGTAACAAAGGAGCACGATGGTTCTTTGGGCGAAATCATCGGTCTTGCCCGTGACGAGAATCTTGTTATTCGAGAAGTGGATCGTTCCAAGCTGGACGAAATCTGCATGCCGTTCGGCCATAACGGCAAACCCGGAAATCATCAGGGCATCGTTGCAGAAATCCCGGGTGTTGAATATGCCGAACTCGAGGATATACTTGACTATGCCCGCGTTCGCGATGAAAAACCCTTTGTTATTCTTCTTGACGGCGTTGAAGATCCGCATAATCTCGGCTCAATCATCCGCAGTGCGGAGTGCGCCGGCGCACACGGAGTTGTTATAACAAAGCGTCGCAGTGCACCCGTAACGGCAACGGTTGTGAAGACCTCTGCCGGAGCGGCGGAACACATGCGAATCGCCCGTGTTGTGAACCTTGTTTCTGCAATTGAAACACTGAAAAAGGAAGGCCTTTGGATTGCCGGCGCGGACATGGCGGGCAACAGTATGTATGAAGCGGACATGAAGGGCGGCTTTGCACTCGTTATCGGCAGTGAAGGCAGCGGGCTCAGCAAACTTGTAAAGGAAAAATGTGATTTCCTTGTTTCCGTACCGATAAAAGGCAAGATTGATTCGCTTAATGCATCGGTTGCGGCAGCTATCATCATGTTTGAAAAGAACAGACAGGACAGCGTGAATTAAAAATGAAAACTCTCCCGAACGACGGAGTTTCCGCCGATATTGAGAATCTTGACAGCCTGAACGATGAGGCATTGGCTCGACTTGCCCAAAACGGCAGCAGTGATGCCGAGCATACACTTGTTGTTCGTTTTATGCCTCTTGTGCGTATAAAGGCGCGTCCCTATTTTCTTATCGGTGCGGATCATTCCGATCTTGTTCAGGAAGGTTCAATCGGCCTGTTCAGCGCGATTCGTGATTATGACTGTGAAAAGCATACAAGCTTCCGAACCTATGCAGAGGTTTGTATAGGCAATAACATTATTGCTGCAATAAAACGCGCAACACGCAAAAAGCACTTTCCGCTGAACAGCTATATTTCGCTCGACAAGCCGGTTTTTTTCGATAATCCCGATGACGAGGCGCGCTGTCTCGGCGACTCGATCCTGCTTGCTGCCACAATCGACCCGGAGGAGCTTGCCATTGACCGCGAGACGGAACTTCACATCCTGCACGGGCTCAAAGCAGAGCTTACGGAACTTGAGTTGAGTGTTTTACGGCTTTATATCTCCGGAAAAAGCTATGCGCAGATCGCCGAAAGCATTGGCAGAAGCACAAAAACAGTTGACAATGCATTAACGCGAATAAAGAAAAAGGTATCAAAGCTTATTCGGGCAAATAACCCCGAACAGTCATAGAGCATTGGATACAAGTTCAAGCCGACTTCCGATTTTTGTCTCGGGAGTCGGCTTTTTGTTTTGCGTGCAATCAACAGCCCACAACAAAATGTGATTCGCCGCGTCTGCTCAGTTTCTGTCGCTTTTTAAACGCCCGAGCATTACAAGATCACAGAAAACTCCCCTTGACGAGCGAAAACTCTCCCGCATTATTCCTTCTGGTATAAAGCCGCATTTCTGCGCCACTTTTCCTGAAGCAGGGTTTTCGGTTGCATGACGGATTTCAAGCCTGTTGAATCCAACCTCATCAAAGAGGTAGTTGCAAACCGCTTCAAGTGCTTCGGTTGTTATGCCTTTGTTCCAGCAATCCCGTGCAATGCAATAACCGATTTCAGTGCGTTCATCGCGCTCCGTCTTGCTTGGTGCACCGATACTTCCGATCAGTCTGCCGTTGTATTCAATGGCCCAGCTGTAATAATCGGATTTTTCATACTCCTCAACCCATTTGCCGAGAAGTTCGCGGGTTAAATCGGGTGTCGAATGCGGAGGCCAGCTCACGAATTTCGTTACCTCCGCATCACTCGCCCAATTGTTGAACATATCCTGCGCATCATCAACGGTGAATCTGCGAAGTTTTAAGCGTTTTGTTGTCAATTCTTTTGTTCCTTTGTGCGTAAGCATTTTTTGAATTCTCCTTTGCTGCTGATGTGTTATATATGCAAACAAGCGGTACAGCTTATCATCTGCACCGCTTGAATTCATCCTTATAAGGTTAACCGCTGCTCAGTGAGCTTTGCAGCGATATTGGAGAGGCGATGCTTGACTGTGCAAAAGTTCGGGTACGGCAAAAACCATTCCGACGACTGCTTTAAGCACGGAATTGATGAGAGTATTCTGCTGCTTTTTGCTGCGCTTTTGCATCGCTTTATCTCCTTTTCTGATATTTTCGAGATTATACACATTCATGTATGTATTGTCAATACAATTCGGACGGTTGCAGGTAATATATTTGTGTTTTTTCTGTTTAAAGCTCGCTGTTAATTCTCACCGCAGGCTACAGAATACATCCAAAACGCATAAACACCGTAACCCCTGTTAGGCTCATTAACAAAAACGTGAGTTACAACGGCCGCAATCCTGCCGTCTTGGACGATCGGGCTTCCGCTCATCCCCTGCACGATCCCACCTGTTTTGTTAAGCAGTCGATCATCGGTTATTTCAATAACAAGCCCTTTCTGACTCGGCACGGATTGCGCTGCATTTTTTATAATTTTGCAGCTGTACGGCTGAGGTTTCTCACCGTCAATCTGAGTTATAATATAAGCTTCTCCCTTATGCACTTCATTCGGAAAAGCTATCGGCAAGGTCTCTCCCGCTTCGCATATATAATCCGCAGAATCCGCAATGCCGAAAATTCCGAGTTCCGTATTAACATCAATGCTTCCTATGCGCAGGCTTTTCGCACCAAATGCCCCGCGCAGCTCACCCGGAAAACCGCTTGAACCCTTTGTAACTCCGAGAACATCCGCTTCGACCATTTCACCTTTCCTGACATTCAGCAAACTGCCGGTATCCGCATCCAAAACCGCATGGCCGAGTGCAGCCGAAGCTTTTTCTTTTTCCGTAACAAACGACAGCGTTCCGATGCCGACCGTGCTGTCGCGCACCCATGCGCCGATTTTCGCCTTGCCGTCTGTACCCATTTCGGGTTTTACGGTTAATGTCTGCCGTCGGTTGTTTCGTTCAAAAACTATTTGTGCACTGTCCGGATTTGCATTCAATGCAAGCTGCATCTCTTCGCTTGTTGACACCGCAGTGCCGTTAATGCTTAAAATAACGTCACCTGCACGAAATCCTGCCCGCTTCGCCGGGCAGCATTCCCGTCCGTCTCTGTTTCGGAACGAACCGCTGCCGACAATAAGCAGTCCCCGAAGATTAATCGATATCCCGACAGCGCGTCCGCCGGGATACAGCATTGCACGTTCGTGGCTGTATATCGGCACGTTTGCGAGTTCAAACAGATTAAACAAACGCACCGAGATCCGTTTTGCGCCGAGTGTTTCGTCCCCCGATTCCGTGACATTCAGTGCGCCTTCCCGCCCATGCGCCGTTGATTCCGATTCAAATATTGAAAGAGTGCTTTTTAAATAATCCAAGCATTGAGCTTCCCCTTTTTCAGCATCATTCAATGTGCTTACGCTGTTTATGAAAACAGCCTTCGGCAGAGCCCTCACCGCACGCATACGCGGAGAATAGTTAAAAAAAACAACCAGCGCAGAAAGTATGATGCCGAAAATTTTAATGCCGATATTCCCCCGCGGCCCTACATCCGTATTGCTGCGCACGGAATTATTTTCGCCTGTTCTGTATGCGCAGCAGTTTTTCACCGCGTTATTTAAACAATCTTTTTCTTTCGGCATATTCGTTCCTTTTGCTGTAAAACAATGCCTTCTTTTATTACCCATACGTACAACACCCCAATTTATCATTTGCCGAACATCAGCAGCGTTATTGTTTGTATGTTGGTTATCGATTATTCACAGAGAACCGTGCGCTTGATGCAGGCTTCGGAACAATATGTGCCGCATAAATAAGGCTGTGTTTACAAAAACCGACATGATATCTTCATGTCGGTTAATGTTTTAAAATGAATTGACGGTGTCATCAATCAAGCTCATTGACTTTTAATTTGAACCTGTTGGCAGATTCGATAAGTTCGCTTGCGTACTTCTGTGCGGATTCATCCGCCGCCGATGCACCCATAATTCGTGCAAGTTCTGCGCTGCGTTCCGCATTGTTCAATTCACGGAGCGATGTTTTCGTTTTTTCACTGTCGGAATGCTTTTCGACAAACAAATGGCAATCGGCAAAAGCCGCGATTTGCGGAAGATGAGTGATTGAAAGCACCTGCCTTGAACGCGCAACGCTGTACAACCGTTCGCCGACAATCACGGCCGTTCTTCCGCTTATACCCGTATCAACTTCATCGAATATCAGTGTAGGCGTTCCGTCCGCACCGGCACAAACAGTTTTGATCGCCAGCATCACGCGTGAAAGTTCGCCGCCGGAAGCCACCTTTGAAAGAGGCTTAAGCGGTTCTCCCTTGTTTGCAGACAGCATGAATTCAACATCATCATTGCCGTTTGCGTGGAGTTTTCCGTCTTCCGGCAGGAATACAATGCCGAACGCAGCCTTTGCCATTCCAAGTTCCTGCAACTGTTCGGTTATTCTTCGGCACAGATCTTCAGCGGCTTCTTTGCGTTTTTCAGTCAGTTTCGCTGCTGTTTTGCGGTAATCCGCTGCAAGCCCGTTCCGCTCCGCAGTCAGCTTATCCCTCAGTTCCTGTGAACCGGTGAGCTCGGCCAGCTCGGCCGAAGCTTCGCTGCGGTATTTAAGGATATCTTCAATAGTCCTTCCGTATTTTCTTTTCAACGAATTGATAAGATCGAGCCTTGTCTCCAGTTCGTCAAGCCGTTCCGGAGAATACTCATATCCCAGCCGTAATTCGCGAAGCTGATATGCTCCATCCTCAAGCTCATAATAGGTATTATTCAAAAGTTCATATAGCTCACCGTATTTTGAAGAAATTTCAGCAATCTGAGCAAGCGAATTCACGGCAGAGCCGAGTTTTTCCAATGCGCCGCCGTCGCCCGATATGTTTTCACCGCTGTTTTCGAGAGCTGAATTAATCTTTTCGGCATTGGAAAGCATGTTCAGTTCCTCTTGAATCGTCGCTTCCTCTCCGACAGTCAGCGCAGCTGCGTCTATTTCGTTTATTTGATATGAAAGTATATCGATTCTTCTTTCACGCTCCGCCTCTGACAGGAAGCCCGAATTCAGCTTGTGAACAACCTCAGAATGCTGCCGATAAAGATTTTCCGTTTTTTCTTTGAGCTCCGCAACCGGCAAACCCGCATAATTGTCAAGCATTCCTATATGTTTCTTTTGCGAAAGAAGCGACTGATGCTCGTGCTGGCCGTGAACATCAACAAGCGTATCCGTCACGGTTTTCAGTGTTGCAAGCGGAACTATTTCACCGTTCAGTCTGCAAGTGCTTTTTCCCGAAGCGGTTATCTCACGCATCACAACAAGCGTATCATCTTCATATTCGATGCCGAGCGCGTCAAGTTGTTTTTTTACTCCATCTTGTCCGTTAATGTTGAAGAAGGCTTCCACTCTTGCCTTTGGGCTGCCTGATGAAATCAGCTCGCGATTTGCCCTTTCACCGAGAATAAGGTTAACACTGTCAACAATAATCGACTTTCCCGCACCGGTCTCACCTGTTAAGACGTTCAGTCCGGCACCGAGCTCAAAGTCAAGATGCTCAATAAGCGCAATATTTCGAATTATCAACCGTTCCAGCATATTGCCTTCCTCCCGAGCCGGTTCAATTCAGCCTCTCTCTGATGAGGCGAAAAACATTTCTCTTTTTTGTTCTGATGAATCCAACTTGTTTATTGCATCCGGACACAGTGAACCCCGTTCCCGCCGGAACCTGAACAGTGCTGATTCCGTCTGCATACATAACACAGTCGCTTTGCGCATTGATTTCAATTACGGAATCAAATGCAGCTGCAATCGGACGGACAGTCAGCGAATGCGGACAAACGGGGGTTACGAGAATCACATCAAGATTCGGCGCAACCACGGGACCTCCGGCAGAAATTGAATAGCCGGTTGAGCCGAGACGTGAGGAAACAATTATGCCATCCCCGTGTATCATTCCGACATCCGCGCCGTCAACTCCGAGTTCAATATGCGATACGGACGAAAATCCGCTTTTATATGCAAGAAAATCATTTAATGCAAAGAACTCTCTGCCATCCTTAAAACTTGCCTTGAGCATTCTGTCCGTTTCTATTGTATAGTCTCCCTCCGAAAACTGCTTCAAGGTCTCTTCAAAGCCCTCGATGCTGGTTTCACTGAAAAACCCAATTTTGCCAAGGTTGATTCCAAGAATCGGAGTAATGATTTCGATCCCCTGATTCACCGCATGGGACACGGCGCGGAGGGTCGTTCCGTCACCGCCTATTGTAACTATACAGGCGGGTTCATCCTCATCTTCTTCAATGCAGTCGGCAAACATGCACGATGCATCTTCATACACTTTGCACTGATACCCGCTGCGTGCAGCAATTTCAGTCGCCTTCCGCAGAACACCGTCAGAACCTGTTTTTGTAACATTTACATAGAAAAAAATTCTGTGATTCATTTTTATCCTCCGCCGCACCGTCAAGCTTATGCAAAGTTATTTAAGAGTCATATGCGCATCGCTTACCGTTTTTTCAACCGCTTCCGCAAGCTCTGTTTCGCCCATGCCGCATTCGGCCGCATTCTCCTCATGGCCGAGATACAAGAGAAATTCGATATTGCCTTTCGGTCCTGTGATTGGTGAAAACTCAATTCCGCGAACGCTGAAGCCGTTGCTCCGCACATGTTCGATTGCATTCGTCAGAACCTCAATATGTGTTTTTTTGTCACGCACAACGCCGTTTTTGCCGATTTTATCGCGTCCTGCTTCAAACTGCGGTTTAACAAGAACAGCCGCAGCTCCGCCTGTGGAAAGGCATTCGTTAAGGCGCGGAATAATAAGACCGATAGAGATGAAGGATACATCTATCGAAGCAAAACTCGGCTGCTCATCGAACCAATCCAAATTCATGAATCTTGCATTATGGCGTTCCATGCAAACAACGCGCTCATCATTGCGCAATTTCCAGTCAAGCTGCCCGTAACCGACATCAACTGCAAAAACTTTCTTTGCGCCGTGCATCAGCATACAATCCGTAAATCCGCCGGTAGATGCCCCTATGTCAACGCAGACGCGGTCTTTAAGCGAAATTTGATAAGTATCGATAGCTTTCTGCAATTTCAACCCGCCGCGGCTGACAAACGGAATCGGATTCTCTTTCAGTGAAAGAATTTGCCCGTCGCGAATCGTATCACTCGGCTTCATAACGCGAACACCGTCCAAAAGCACAACGCCCTCGATAATCAGTGCGCGCGCTCTTTCGCGGCTTTGTGCAAGCCCTAATTCAACCATTTTGCTGTCAACTCTGTTTGCCAATTCATTTCTCCATCCACATAAATATTTCACTAATCAATCACCGCGAACCGCTTCAACAGCCTCAAGAATAACCTTGCGCAGTTTCTCAGTTGTCAGTCCGCAAAAATCATCCTGTTCGGCAATACTTGCCGCCTCTATCGGGATGTTCGGAACGCCGAGATTAACAACACGCATCTTCCCGTGTGCTGCCGCAAGCCTTGACATTTGTGCGCCGAAACCGGTGTCGGCATTGCCATCTTCAACAGTAATCAGGCATCGTGTGTTTTCGAATAATTCGATATGTTTTTCTTCGATCGGACACAGAAGTCTTGCGTTCACAAGACCGACGTCCAATCCCTCACATGCTGCCGCTGCATTCTGAAGCAGTCTTCCCGTCGCTGCAACAGTGACGCATTTCGGCCGTTTTATAATCTCCCAATCCTCCAGAGAAGTACCGTGGCTGCATTCCCTGCTCGGCAAAAGTCCTCGATTATAGCGAATTGCGCACGGCATATCAAGGGTCAATGCGTAATCAAGCATTGCACAAAGCTCGTTCGTTGAAGATGGTGAAAACAGCTTAATTCCTCGCGGTAATGTCGAAAAATAAGCAATGTCGTAAACGCCTTGATGCGTCTCCCCGTCCGCACCGACCAGCCCTGCCCTGTCGATTCCAAACACGACGGGAAGTTTTTGAAGGCATACATCATGCAGCAGCTGATCATAACCGCGTTGAAGGAATGTTGAGTACACCGCAAAAACAGGTTTCAATCCCTCTGCAGCCATACCTGCGGACATTGTGACCCCGTGCTGCTCTGCGATACCGACATCAAAAAATCTTTCAGGAAAACGTTTTTTAAACTCCGTCAGCCCTGTTCCGGAAGTCATTGCAGCAGTAACAGCAACAATGCGGGAATCCTTTTCGGCAAGTCGGCAAAGCTCGTTCGCAAACACAAGCGAATTGTTATTTCCGCTTTTTGTTGCGCCGTCTGCAACATTAAACTTTCCGACACCGTGAAATTTTTCTGGATTCTTCTCAGCCGGCGCATATCCCCTGCCCTTCTGCGTTACAACATGGATAAGGATCGGTTTATCCTGAACATTATGTTTTGCATGTTCAAAGATCTCAATGAGGTCTTCGATTTTATGTCCATCGAACGGTCCTGCATATGTAAAACCGATTTCTTCAAACAGCACATTCGGAAGCACAAAATACTTAATCCTGTTTTTAAATCGTTCAAGCGTGTCGCTTATGCATTTGCCGACAAGAGGGATTTTTTTAAGTCTTCCCGAGAATTTACGTTTGAAGCGTTTATAGCTTTTGCTTGTCCGCAGTTTTGAAAGATGTGCACTCATGCCTCCGACGTTTCCTGCAATGCTCATTTTGTTATCATTTAAAACAACAATAAGCGGCAGTTCTTTTTCGCCTGCATCATCCATTGCTTCGTAAGCAAGACCGCCTGTCAGAGCACCGTCACCGACGAGTGCAACCGCTCTGCTTTCAAAATCGCCTTTCAATCGCATTGCACGGAGCATTCCGAGTGCAGCAGAAATCGCTGTGCTTGAATGGCCGACATTAAATGCATCGTATTCACTCTCACTGCGTTTCGGAAAACCGGATATTCCACCCTTTGTTCGAAGAGTCGGGAACTGCGGAGCGCGTCCCGTCAGCAATTTGTGAACATAGCTCTGATGACCAACGTCAAAAACAAGCCTGTCCTTTGAGAAATCGAAGCAATAATGCAGCGCGATCGTAAGCTCAACAACGCCGAGATTTGACGAAAGATGTCCGCCGTTCTGCGAAACAACCGAAATAATATAGCTGCGTATATTCACTGCAAGCTCATTCAGCTGTTCAATACTCATCTTTTGCAGCTCCTGCGGAGACTCAAGCCCAACTATTGTTCCCGTCTGCGCTGCTGTTTCACTGTGTTGCACCATTATTACTTGTTCCTATTCAATATATAGTAGATTACATCGTAAAGATATTTGCAGTTTTCACCGAAAGTTGTAAAGAGGAGCCGTTCGGCTTCCTGCGCAATCTGCTGTGCCATATTTTTGGAGCGTTCCACACCGTAAAGGCTCACATATGTAAGCTTTTTATCCGTTTCGTCCTTGTGCAAGGTCTTTCCGACAAGCGTTTCATCGCCCTCTGCATCAAGGATATCATCCGTGATCTGAAAAAGAATTCCGATTTTCTCCGCATAGCCTTCAAGCGTCTTAAGCTGTATATCTGTCGGATTTGCGCATAGTGCGCCTGCAATTACACTTGCAATAAGCAGATCGGCAGTCTTGTGCCGATGGATATAGTTCAGCTCGTCTTCATTCTTAATGCCTTCGGTTTGGCTGATAAGGTCAATGGATTGTCCAGCAACCATGCCGGAAACGCCTGCACGTTTAGCGATTTCCGCAACTGCACGATAATAATTAAGATTATTGAATCCAATTCCCGCCTCAAGCATCCATTCAAAAGCATACGTCAGGAGCCCGTCACCCGCAAGCAATGCCTGGGCTTCCCCGAAAACCATGTGATTCGAAGGTTTTCCGCGCCGCATGTCATCGTTGTCCATACAGGGCAGATCATCGTGAATCAAAGAATACGTATGAATCATTTCAATGCCGCTGCCGAGCCGAATTGCGTATTTTCTGTTGCCGCCCAGAATATCGCACACGCCGAGCGTCAGGCACGGGCGAATGCGTTTCCCGCCCGCGTCAATACTGTATTTCATTGCGTCATGCAGTAATTTGGGTGTATTTGTCATTATAAAAGCATCATTCAGTGTGTTGTTAATAATGTTTGAATACTTTTTTGTTCGTGCATCAAAATCCATCATGTGTCCCTCCACCGGTTTTGTGTCGCACCGACAGTTAAATCGTCAGTTGCCGATTAGGTTTTTGAACCTGTTGTTCAGTCAGCTGTATTTAACCCTCGGTCCTCGTGTTACGCAAGAAAAGCCTATTCTTGTGTTGCAGTCAGGGCAGCATATACGCTGTCGAGAATTCATTTTTAAATATCTTTTTCCTATTCGCCGCAGTTTTCATCAGTGCTGCGGGAAACTTTTTCGATTCTGCCGTCATAATCCGCAAGCAGTTTCATGCAGTAATCCGAGAGCGCGATTCCCTGTTCATATAGTTTTACCGTCTCGCCGAGAGGTGTTTCTCCGGAATCCAGTTTTTCAACTATCTCTTCAAGTTTTGATGCCGCTTGTTCAAATGTCAGTTCTCCAAACACTTCTGCGGCATCGCAGTTTTTATTCGTATTATCGATATCGTTCATGTTGTTGCCTTTTTAATTCTTAACCATTTTCTGTTGTATGCTTTTCGTTTAAGACAGGCTGAATACCCGTTACGGCAACCTTTAACACTCCTCCGAAAAGTGAAACCGTAAGTTCCTGTCCGATACGGACATTTTTAATACTGTCCACCGTTTTGCCGTCAGCGTCATTAAGAATTGCATAGCCGCGCCGTAAAATTCCGTTTGGGTTCAGTGAGGACAAACGCTGTGCAGCCGAATCGATACGCATTCCCGCATTATTCACAATTCCCGAAACAATACGTCGCAGCAAATCCGTTTTCTCCTGCACAGAACGGCGTTTCAGTTCCGTTACACGCAGTGGAGATGTCAGAGCGCGGCTTTTCAGGCAAGCATCAATGCGCATTTTTGCTGCCGTTAACATATCATCTGACGCTTTGTGCATCGTCTCACGCTGCCGCAGAAGCATGTTTTTCAGTGAATCTAATTCCGGAACACAAATTTCGGCAGCTGCCGAAGGAGTTGCTGCCCTGCAATCCGCAGCGAAATCAGCAATTGTATAATCGATTTCGTGCCCAACCGCACTCACGACCGGGATCTCACTTGAATATATCGCGCGGGCAAGGCCTTCGTCATTAAAGCAATTCAAATCTTCAAAGCTTCCTCCGCCCCTGCCGATTATGATAACATCAGGCTTTTTGTTTTCGTTCAGCAGCCGCAGTGCAGCAATAAGTGACTGCGGCGCATCTTTTCCCTGTACATTTGCATGAGCAAAAATGAAGTTCATCAACGGGAACCGACGCCGTGCAACGGTGATGATATCATGCAGTGCCGCTCCGGACTCACTTGTTATGATTCCAATGCATTTCGGCATAAACGGCAAAGTACGCTTTCTCGAAAAAAGACCTTCTGCTTCGAGTTTTGACTTCAGCTCCAAAAAACGCCGAAACAGCTCGCCTTCTCCCGCTTCATGCATTGACGTAACATAAAACTGAAATTTTCCGTCTCGCGTATAAAGTGACGGACTGCCGTGCAAAACAACCGACATACCGTCTTTAGGTGCAAACCTCAGCCTTTCCGCGCTGCTTCTGAACATCACACACGGCACAGCGGAGCTTTCATCCTTGACAGAAAAGTACAGATGTCCGGATTTATTGTAGCATTTAAATCCTGATATTTCGCCCGAAACATCAATTGAGCGCAAGCGCACATCCTTATCAAGCAGACCGCTGACATATGTATTGAGTGCAGTTACAGTCCAAACAGGCTTTTGCGGACGATTGGATCCGGCCGATTCATCCGCTGCACCCGTGATAAATCCGCTGTCAATCCAATCCATTCAGCTTCTCCGCCGCTGTAAGCGTGTTTGCAACAAGAATTGTGCGTGTCACAGGGCCTACTCCGCCGGGAACCGGGGAAATATAACCCGCAACAGGTTCGGCAGATGCAAAATCAACGTCTCCGACAGTTTTTCCCTCAACACGGTTTATGCCTGCATCTATCACGATTGCGCCGGGTTTAATCATGTCACCCGTCACAAGCCCGGGGACGCCGACTGCTGCAACAAGAATATCCGCATTAAGAGTATGTTCCTTCAGGTTTGATGTTTTTGAATGGCAAATTGTTACCGTTGCACTCTCGCCGAGCAAAAGCATCGCCGCCGGACGGCCCACAACATTGCTGCGTCCGATAACGACCGCATTCTTTCCGCTGATTTTAACACCTGTGCTTTTGATAAGCTGCATAATGCTGCTCGGTGTGCAGGGTGCAAATGCCGGTCTGCCGGAAACAAGGCTGCCGACATTCAGAAGATGGAAACCGTCAACGTCCTTGTGCATCGAAATATGTGAAATGACTTCATCGGAATTCATGTGTTTCGGAAGCGGCATTTGAAGCAGAATACCGTGAACATTTTTATCGGCATTGAGCGATTCAATCAATTCAACAAGCTCCGCCTGCTCCGTTTCCGCAGGGAGCGCATGAACACAGCTCTCCATTCCGACAGCAGCGCAATCCTTAGCTCTGCTGTTAACATATTGCTGTGAGGCAGGATCACTGCCAACAATTATAACGTCAAGTCTGGGCTTAATTCCTTTTTCAAGCAGCCGATTTGTCCGAGCAATGCATTCCGCTCTCAGTTCAGCCGCAATCTTTTTTCCGTCAATGATTATTGCCATTGTTATTTCCTCCGTGAGATTAAAACTATTTCAATTTAAACTTGAATGTATGCGATTCCTGCACAACTGCGCCGACACTCATGTTCCGTCCGGCGTTGCGGTCCGGCCGTTGAAAGCATCTTCTTCCGCCGCTAATGCCGCAATTCCGACAGCATTGTCGCTTGAAAGAACCGGCCTTGAAAAATGCAGTTCAACAGGTGTTTTATGCAGCCTGTCAGCAAGCATTTCTCTCAGTATTGTGCTTGACGCCACTCCTCCGGCAAAAAGGAAACTCTTTGTTGAAGCAGTTTCGTCTCCTATGCTGCATTTTGAATCCACGGATACTTCTCTTGCTGCATTTTCCGTTTCGAATTCAATTGCATTTTTTACAAGTTTTGCGAGCGTTCGCGCAATGCAGTCATAAACGGCGGCAGCAACTGTCCCGTGCTTCTCCCCGTTTTTCAGTGCGTTCGCGGCTTTTGTTTCAACACCTGAGAACGAGCAGGAAAGGCTCTTTACGCTTGAAGGAAGCACGAACCCGCTATCGGCATATGATTTGTTTTTCAATGCCTCAGCCGCAATTTTTTCAAGTTCTTTTCCCGCAGGAAATCGCAGACCCATTGCGACCCCGAGCCTGTCCACAAGCTGACCTGCGTTGATGTCGGTTGTACCGCCGATTTTTTTGATATCGGAAAGTGAGCTGTCGATACGGAGCAGTTCACTTGTTCCTCCGCTGAGATGAAACGCAAAAAAATCCTTGCCGAGCAGTGATTCGTTGTCGAATGCCGCGGCACGGATATGTCCCTGCTGGTGTGTGAACTCGTACACAGGCACACCCAAAGCCGCAGAAACCGACAGTGCATGTGATTTGCCCGCAAGGAAAACAGGCATATAGCTGCCTTCCCTGCCGCTCGGACACACGCTGACGCCGACACCCGCAACATCTTTTCTGTCAATCTGCTTAAAGATTTTAGGCAGGATCTCGGTAAGATTGCGGACATGCTGAAACACGGCATCGCTTTGCCTGAGTCCGCGCTCACCCGCTGCGACTTTCAGAAGAGTTCTTTCATCACAAACGATCTCCGCTGAATTTCCGTTTACGCAAACACAAGCTGCGGATGTTGTGTAGCAGCTTGTATCAATGCCGAGAAATATTCTTTTTTTGCTTCCGCAGCTCATCATTTTGCCGCAGAATTCGCAATTCTGCCGAGGCAGCCGTTTATAAAGCGCGGAGAGCCTTCGTCACAGTAAATCTTTGCAAGCTCAACCGCTTCGTTAATAGCGACAGCTTTCGGAATGTTTCTGTCGAAAAGGATCTCATATGTTGCATTGCGCAAGATTGAAAGATCAACCTTTGACATTCGTTCCAAAGTCCACCCGATCGCCGCCTCCGAAATTGTTTCATCAATTTTGTCGATGTGTTTTTGAACTCCGTCAACCAGATTGGTTGCATACGCAACATCTGCCTTAACGGGCTCTCCGGCGATGCCGGACTTTTCGAGCACCTCATGATAAGTATCATCACACCCGAAGATTTTTTCATAGGTGAGCATCATTGCCACCTCACGCGCTGTTTTTCTGCTCATTGGTCACAGGAAGGGGCAGGCGACTCCGTTGAGCAGCAACCCCCGCACCCTTTTCCTTTCTTTTATGTATGTTGTATGTTATGTATCTTAAATATTCCGAACAGCCTTTCTTTCGTGTTGAATCGATTACACGTTTTTTGAAAAAGCTTATTCTGTTTTGAAAATCCGTAGTCTGCAAAGTCCACCTGCGGCAAATTCATCGTTTGCGCCTGAACAGGTTCGCAATTGCCTTATTCGCACCCCTGAAACCAAGCTTATCGATAAAGTAGCCGTACACACCGAACAGGAGTGTCAAAACAACAAGAAGAAGCGTTCTGAAAAAACCTATAACGAGCATCAAAAACGCAATTTCAAGCCCAATCGCCCCCAAGCCCAGCATGGCTTTGTGCTTTTTGATAAAAGCAATAATGTTTTCAAAGGTCATTATTTCACCCGCCTGTTTCCTGCCTTCCCGTCATCCCGCGGAGCAGCAACATCAACAATCGCAACAAGCACATTGCTGACGGGAATCCCGGTTGCGTTTTCGATGTACGACTTGACATCCCGCTGCAGTGCAGCGCAAAGTGTGGGCAGACTTTCGTCCTGAAAAACCACAAGTTTAAGATCGATATTGATCTGCCCGTCTGCGGCCGAAATAGTGCTTACGCAGCTTTTTATTGAAGCAACTTTTTTGACGCAGTTTTGAACAAGGCCGTCAACCGCACTGCTGCTGATATAGGTCGTTCCGTTCGGCTCTCCCGAAAGCATGTTCAGACTTGACTTCGAGTTGCCGATTCTGCCGATCTTTGCTGTGCAGACAAGCGCGAAAACACCCGCTGCGGAAAGACCGCCAAAACCGAGGCCTGCAAGTATGCGCAGGAAAATCCTGTCTCCCGTCATGAACTCTGCAAAACGGGCAAATGCCTTAAGTCCCCACGCTGACGCTGTCATGAACAGCATCGCAATGCTGAACAGGCAGAGAACAGCAATTATAATCGCTCTGCGCGTACCGTCGGATTTCATAAACTAAGACCACTCTTTCTTTTGTTGATAATAACACAGTTTCGCACCGCGCATCCGCAGGAAAACAGCGCAATCGGCAAACACAGGCCGTGTCTGAAACACATCCTGATGCGTACTGCAGCTGTCGCCCCTTCGGATGCACGGTGCAGCTTCCGTCATAAAGCACAACGGAATTACTTTACCCTGGGTTCTTCGGGCTTTTTCTTTTCGTCCTTATCGTTTTCGAAAGTTACAGACTGAACGCAAACGTTGACTTCAACAACGCGCAGTCCCGTCATCATTTCGATCGCCTTCTTGACTTCCTGCTGAACTTCTGCACAAACGAGCTGGATTTTGCTGCCGTATTTCACATTGATTACAACGTCAACAGCAGCTTCTTCCTGGCCGACTTCGACGCGAACACCCTTTGTGTAGCTCTTCTTACCCCCGAGGATTCCCGTAAGGCTGTCTGCAAAACCTCCGCCGAGGCCGGTTACACCTTCAACATCCGATGCGGCAAGGTTTGCAATCGTTGCAATTACGTCGGGAGCAAAGGACACTTTGCCGGTTTCGTTGACCTTAATGTCGGTCATTACGGTATTCTCATTTTCCATGATATGGACTCCTCCTTATAATTAGTCAACATAATTATACCAAACTTCTTCGGGAATGTAAACAATTGACGTTAATTATTCTGAAAAAATCTGCAGGAAATCCACACAGAAAACAAATTTCGGAGGTTTAAGCAATTCTTGCCGTTCCGATTCAGCCTCTGCTGAGAGATATTTTAATCTTTGATGCCTCCGCGCCGGTTTCGGTTTGAACAATGTCAAGAATCCTTGCAACCTCTTCATCGCTCAGTGTCTCACCATCGATGATAACGCTGATTGCATCACTTCTCAAAGTTACGGCTGCATCAAGAAAACCTTTTGCCCGTATAAGGCTCTCAATCGCAAATTCCTGTTCCATGTTGCTGACAAGTTCCATCAGTCTCTCTTTTGCGTTTTGAACCGTTTCTGCATCTGACCCCTCCTCTGCAAGTATCATACGCAGGTATTCGATCTCCTGTGCACGTACAAGATTTCTCTCATCGCGAAAATTCGCGAAATAGCTGCTGTAAATATTCGCATTGCCGCCGACGGTGGAAACATTTGTTCCCGATGCACCGTCTTTGCCGGGAGCAGATGTTCCGTCCGCGCTGCCGCCGTCCGCGGGATTCTCTCCGTTGAGTCTTATATTCAGCCAAATTGCGCCCGCAAGCAGGATTATCAGCACAGCAAGCGCGATAATGCCCTTTTTTGTGAGTTTGAATCCGTTCTTTTTCATTTTCTTTCCTCCATGTTTAATTCAGATGTCGGTTTTTTTTAAGCTTTTGCGGCATTTTGAGCCGTCTCTGCTTCCGCAGGGTTTGTATTTATTCGTTTCGGCGCATAGCAAACACCTCCACGCTGTTTTCGTCAATGCCGAGCACCGTACTGACCGCCGCCGCAAGACTGAATCGCACGGAAATATCCGCTGCACCTTCCGCGATTACGATTACTCCGCGTATCTTTGGCATACGCTCAGTAAGTATTATCGGGCTTTCTCCCCCGCTTCCGGATGTTTTGACCGGACGCGATGCCTCGGATATACCCGAGCTGCCGCTGCTTTTCTGCTCATCCGCAGCTATAACCTTTTCCTGTGCGTTATCAAATGTTACCATCACTCGCACCTGTCCCGCATTCTGCATTTGCGAAAGAATATCTTCCAGCCTTGCTTCAAGCATACGTGCCTCTTCGGTGTTCGAGAACTCACCCGTCTGTTCTTCCTCCGTTCTTCCTGAGGATTTATTTGTATTTTTTCCGCCGCCGAACAAACCGGACGTCAAAAAAATCGCAAGAGCAAGTATTATAAGAACCGCATACAGGATCGTTCTCAATTTCTTATTCTTTTCAAGGGCTTCTGCAAGCACCGCAAATATCGAATTTCCGTTTTTCATCTATATCTCCGCACTGTTATTTTCGCCTTTTCGCACATTTTTTCGCTGTCCAAAACGTATTCTCACGGCATTTTTCGTTCATCCCGTGCTCCATGATGCAACAATTGCGGCAACATCCGCCGCAATTGCCGCGGCAAGGGCAAAACTGATAAGTTTCATTGCTCCGCCCGCAATGCCGCCCTTTGCTCCGCCGTCCGGCAGCAAAGCTTCGGCAATTGCCGCTGCTGTTGCCGCAGCAATAAGTTTAAGAAATAAATTCAGCATTTTCCCTCCATCCGCCAATGTTTTCAAAGAGCATTGACTTCCCGTCCGCTGCATTTCTGTTCGTTACACGGTGAGCAGCTCTGTGCTGTTTTCCGTTGATTTGCATTCTAAACCGCCAATGCGTTGCCGGTTAAAAGCATCACAACAAGACTTATCACAAACATGCCCGTAACGGCAGCAACAGCGGCAAAAAGATATGAAACCGTTTCTGCAATACCGTCAAGCATTTTTGGTATCCGTTCATCCGAAAACGGTTCGCAGATTGCCGAAGTTATACGCAGTGCGAACATTCCGCCCGCAACAGTCAGCATCGGCTTTGCGATTACCGCCGCAGCAAGAATAATCGCAACCGTTCCGGCCGAATTTTTAAGCAGGGCTGAACTTCCGAGAACCGCATCGGCCGCGCCGGTAACCATGCCTCCTGCTGCCGGAACAAGTCGATCTATCGCATATTTTGCCGTCCGAACAGAGATTCCGTCCGCTGCACCTGCTGTCATTCCGCCAACAACAGTTACCGCAATATACACCGTCGTCAATAAGCCAAGCAGCCATTTCACGCTTTTGTGAAGTAATTTCACTGTCCTTCCGACTTTTAATTTGTCCGATAATCCGTCAACTATTGTCAGCACACCCGCAGCCAGAAGCATCGGCAAAACTATTTTTTCAATTACATACACTATTCCGTTTATCAGAAACACAAGCATTGGATTCATCAGCTTTGCTGTTTTTGCACACCCCATCGCTGTAAGCAGCCCGATCATAATAGGTTCGGCAGTTTCACTGAAACACCTTATCTTTCCGATTGCGTCCGCAGCCGTGCCTGTGAGATCCGAAAACACTGCCGAGATGCTGAGTATCGCTGCCGCACAGAGAAACAGCAGCAGCATTTTCTTCGTTCCCGCGCACTCATCCCCTATTGCAATTCCGCACAATCCTGTCAGAATACCGAGGGCAGCGATGCCGGCCGTGCGGACAAGTGCAAATCTCAGGTTCGGCACAAAAATGTCTTTCACAATCAACAGAATGCTTGTTGGTTCATCGGCTTCAATAACGTTTGATGCAGCTTTTTCAATTAAAGTTTTTACATCACCATATTCCGTAATGTTTCCCACCGTTTGCTTCGTCTCGTCAAAGTATTGCTGCCATTCCGAAAAATCATATTCATTAAGAAGCCGCTCCAACTCTGTTTCAACATTCTGCATACCTTCATCCGGCAGCTCGTCTGCCCGAACATTCCGCGGCAATGAGAGTACAGCCATGCATACCGCAATTAACGCACACACTGCAAAGCCTCTGACAACACTTGTGGTTCGGAATCCGCACTTTCCGGTAATTGCCCTCCATGCCCCTTCTTTCATTGCGGCACATAAACGATTTATCATACCCATAACCTCATTTTGGAAGACTTACTCCGCGGGACAGCGGTTGCCTTCTTGTATGTATTTTTTCAGCAGTTGTATGCCGTTGCTTTTTACTGTGTAAGACTGTTTCGAACAAGTTCCGTCAGCATTTCCGTGATTTTGAGAATAAGCGGCACTGCGAGCGTCATAAGCATTATTCTTCCGACCAACTCCGTTTTTACGGCAAGTGCCGTCTCTCCGAGATCCCTGCACAGTGCGGCAGCGATTTGGGTTGTATACGCAATTCCGATGGCTTTCACGATCACGGCAACGGATTCTCCTTCAAGGCCGCCGGATGCGGCAACCGAGCTCAGTGCCGCTGCAACTCCGCTCACTTTCGCAATAATTGAAAGCAATATGACCGCGCCGCCCGCAAGCGCAACATTCATTCCCGCCGCATTGTTGAATTGACGCACAGTGCAGCTCAAAATCGCTGTCACAACCGCAAAACCGATCAATGAAAAAGTGTCCATTTGCGTTTCGTTCCTGTTTCGGTGCTTTCATCAATACAATTCAAACACACTTCGAACATTTCCGAAAAGCGTTGCAATAAGACCGATAACCATCGTCAAAACAATCACAAGCCCTGCAAGTGCGGTCAGCATTGCAATGTCGTCGCGCCCCGTTTGCTTCAGAAGCTGGCATGCAACCGCAACAAGAATCCCGATGCCCGCAATGCGAAAAACAATATCTATACCCATCGTTTTTTTCCTCGTTTAATTCAGTAAATACTTACATTTCCGTCTTCGGAATGTTCATTTTCGGCTGCCGCTGCATTATCCGAAGACTAAATTATCATCAGTGCAGCCGCTGCCCCCAGCAAAGCCGATAATGATACCGCCAGTCTGCTTTTTTGCATAAAAATCGCACACTGTGTTTTTTCCTTTTCTGACAGCTGCTTCAGCGTGCCTTCAAGCCGACTGAGCTCTGTTTCGGCATCATTGGAACCGAAATGTTCCGCAAATCCGTCAGCAATTGCTCCGACATCCTCGTTCAGCATCAATTCGCACCTGTGCCGACGCCATGCTTCACCAAATCCTGCACCGTTCGTCAGTTCATCACTCATTATTCTCCAGAATTCCCGCAGACTTCCGCGTGCCGCAAGCAATAACGCAAGAGATTTAACGTCCGTCCGTTCATATTTCAATGCTGCCTCAAGCACCTTTAAATCAGATAAGAAACCGCACAATGTCTTTTGGCGGAGTTTGAATTTTTCGGCCGCAACCCTTCCTGCTGCCATGCAGATGCAGAACGCTGCGGCGGCAAGTAAAAGTTTCAGCACCGTGTAATTCGTCTCCGTTTGTTTTCGTCTAAAATATCAGTCTCGTACAATGATATTTCGCGCGATGTTCTTCTCAGCAAAAAAACTTTTGCAAACAGCCCGTCTTCAACCGCGTGTCGGAGCCAAGCTTTGCTTCTCAATTGAGCCGTATTTCCGGCATGAATCGATGCAATAACCGCAATGCCGTATTTTGCCGCTTCCGAAACAGCCTCCGTATCAATTGCACCCGACAGTTCATCGGTTATTATTACATCAGGTGCCATGCTGCGAACAAGCATCGGGATTGCAGCAGCCTTTGGTATCCCCTCCATAATATCCGTCCTTATACCGAGATTCATGGCGGCGTGTCCCTCCGTTGTTCCGGAAAGCTCATTGCGTTCATCCGCAACTGCAACACGCAGCGAGCGCGGAACACCTATTCCGTCCGATAAGCAGCGCGCACAATCTCTGAGAAATGTCGTCTTGCCTGCGCCCGGAGCAGCAGCAATAATTGCCGATAAGGGCATGCTGCCATCAAAGAACCTCCCAATGAAACGCTCTGCACAGCCGATAACTTCACGTGGGATTCTGATATTAAAACTTGTAACCGCAGTCAATCGTGTAACTTTCCCGTTTTCATAAAGAGGTTTTCCGCATATGCCGACCCTTGCCCCGCCTGCAAGCGTCACATAGCCCTGCAGCAGCTCCTGTTCGCGTGCAAAAACCGAATGCCCGCATATTGCCTCCAGCATTTCACATGCTTCTGATTTTGTAAACGGTTTAAGCTGCAAAAAAACTTGCTCGCCCCGTCTGCCCGCCGCCTGCATCGGTCTGTCAATAATAAACCTGATTTCATCCGCTCTTCCGCCCTCAAGAATCTGCTCAACCGCACTGCGAAATCGCTGCGGAACAATGCGTACGATCTCTTTTTCAGCCGTTGTTAATGTGCTTATTCTCGGCTTTGCTTCCATCGTTTTCCCTCGCTTCCTTCAGTTTCCTTCGAACCGCCCGTTTTTTAATGTACCGGAGCGTTTTTGTCTGACCGCTCAGCCCATCGGCTCTCGATAAATGGTATGTACATGCTCCGATCGATATGACCGTTCGGTGACGAGCAGTCTGCAAAAAAGCAAACAAAAAGACGCAGACATAGCCGCGTCTTTTTAAACAGAGCTGTTGTATCATGTTCGGTTCTATCGGGTTGCGGATTTCTTCTTTCCGACGCTCGATGATTTATTATTTAACCGTCCCATATGCCTTCGAACGGCATATTTAAGAATGCCGCAGATCTCACACGCCGCCGCATAAGCCGCAATACCTATCATCTGCGCATCGCAGACTTCCGTTGACAGCTGCACCGCTCCGTACCCAATGCTGGTATATTCAATCGCAAACTCTGCCAACCCTCCGAATACAGGTGCGAGAACCGCTGCGCATGCAAATGCTGAAATATCACGACGTCTCCCGAAAATCAAAGCCGCAGTGAGAATGACCGAACCATATAAATAATTCGCCGTTTCAGGATTTTGCACCGAAAAATTTATCAACATATAGACAATTCCGAAGACAAAAGCAAACGGAATGACCCTGTTTGCGGTGCCCTTTGCGGCAGCAAAAACGGCCGGACCGATTATTATCGGAACTAACCCGAAATTCAGCTCAATTTCCGGCGTTGGGTTCAGCAGAAAAGCTTTAAGACAGATAACACAGATCAGCCAATAAATAACATGCGTGTTTTTTATCCCCGTTTCCTCCACGGTATGCCGCAGCACCCCTGTTAATGTCAAGAGAATCAAAACTATTGCCGTCATTGCCGCAATCGACATGCAAAACCTCCCGCTCCGCAATTTATTATCAGCGTTTGCTTAGCCTTAATGCTGTCAGCTTGTGCAGCATGAAAAGAATCTATACCTCTTGACTGTTTTTTTACAAACTAAGGATCAATTCGTTCTTTAGAGCATTTACCTGCATATGCTTCTATGAGAATATTTTCGACATTTCAGTCGAACGGAGGCGAATTATGGCAAACACAACTTTTTGTGAGCTGCGCGAAAAGGAAATAATCAACATATGCGACGGTGCGCGGCTCGGGTGCATATGTGACCTTGAAATTGACGACTGTACGGGCACAATATGTTCAATTGTGGTTCCCGGACCGTCACGTTTCTTGGGGCTTTTGCGCAATTCGGAAGAACTTGTTATCCCGTTCTGCAAAATTCAAAAAATCGGCGATGATGTGATACTGGTTGATATTGTAAATGCACGCAGGCAGTGCTGACGGTAAACCCTGAAAATTCGGAAAGGAACGGATGCTATGTTTGAATTCATTGCGCAGATATTCAGAAATATGTTTGTGTTTGTGGGCATGGTCACAACAAAAAGCAGCTTTCCCCCCGCCTTGACGCCGGAAGAGGAACAGGCACTGTTAAAAAAACTTGCAGCGGGCGATGATGACGCACGCGACAAGCTCATTGAACATAATCTTCGACTCGTTGCACATATCGCAAAAAAGTACACGACACGCGGCCGTGATGCGGATGATCTTATCTCCATCGGGACTATCGGACTCATAAAAGCAGTCGGAAGCTTTGACGCAAACAAGGGTCGGACACTGTCCGCCTTTGCAGCAAGATGCATTGAAAACGAGATACTTATGTCCGTTCGTGCGGAAAAGAAAAAAAATAACGAAGTTTCTTTGGATGAACCGCTCGGCACGGACAGGGACGGCAACGAAATCACGCTTGCGGATGTTATTGCAAGTGCCGAAAACCCCATTGCCGATACTGCAATCAATAATTCAGCATACCGTGCCGTGCGGAGTGCTGCGCAAAGCATTTTGGACGAACGCGAACGAATCGTTATCGAAATGCGATACGGTTTCGCAAACGGCATTGCAATGCCGCAGCGCGAAGTAGGCAAAAAGCTCGGCATATCGCGTTCATATGTATCGCGCATTGAAAAACGCGCTCTTGCAAAGCTGAACAGCTGCCTCAGCGGCAAACATGATATCTAAATCTACCTAACTGTCAGTTTATTCGGTTCGGCTGCAAGCCGAAACAGTTTGGCTTCATTCCGACATCTGTACGGGCTTGCTGCCGTACAAGTTCATTCTTCCGCGCTTCCCTGTGAGATGTACGGTGCCGACCCTTGACAGCACCCGAAGAGCTGTTTGCGCCGTTTTCCGAGGTATTTGTGCCTCGGCGGCAAGTTCTGCCGACGTAAACTCTGTTTGGAGGCTTGTCGGCAGCAGCATTCGCCAGTCTTGCTGCCCGCAAATCAAAATCGAACCGCGCAGCGCGATAGGAATGCGCTCAAAACGCTCCGTTGTGCTGCGCCGTCTGCGTCCACGCTTTTTTACCGGTGCATTTTCAAGCCTGTATTCATCCGTATCAACAAGCAAAAGCAGGATATTCAGGTTGTTGTGTTCAATAATCTCCGCAAGCTTGTATAACTCAAAAAAAGCATCAAAAAACGACCCGCGTTTCGGACTTTTGCGACGTTTGCCGATTTCTCCCGTCACAGCATTGAGTTTGACTATATGCTTTTCAAACGGAATCGGGTGCACCACGGTGACGCAATTCGAATTCAAAAGCGACGGCAGTTTTTTTCTGAGAACATTGAATGAAGCTGTCTGCACCTCAAAAACACCGCTTTCGTTTTTCACATCAACAATGCTGTTTCCGACCCTTAATTCATGCTTTGAAGCGTCGGGTTCAATAAAGTATTTTATCACGGAATGCATTTTCTTTTCCGACAGAGTGCCGATTCCGCCCGATGCATGAACAGTTTCTGCATCCGCAGCAATGCAGGCGCGAAAAAAACCGGCTTCATCATTCCAGTTTCTCTTTTGCAGCATTTGCCTCTGCGCATCGATTTTACGGAGTATTTCTGCTCCGACCGGTTCTTCGCTCACGTTTTTTTTCGTTATCACTGCTGTTATCAGCGTTTTGAAAGGCTTCCTTCATCTGCGCAAACTGTTTAATTTGATTTTTGGGCAGTATCATATGCCCCAGTATTCTTCATCACTCAAAAAACCGGAACCGCGTGCAGTTTCGGTAAGTATCTGTCCTATCGGCTTCAGGGTTTTATTTTTCAACAAACGAGCGGGATTTTCGGAAAAAATCAAATCAGCATATTCCTTCGAGAATTCGGAAACGACTGTTTTATATGCCTTACGCATATCCGTAGTTCTTGATTTTGCTCCGTGAGCGTCACTTGCAGCAAGCGTAACTGCACCGCTGCTTAAAAGTTCAAATGCGGTTCGCCTGCAACCTCTGCCGAAATACCCCGTTAAACTTCCAGTATTTATTTGCAGACTGTATCCCGCTTCAGCCCATTCCAAAGCATAGCGCAAATCATCCTGAACAAAATAGTATCTTTCAGGATGTGCCACCACCGGTCTTTTTCCGCTTGCGGCAACAGTTTGAAGCATTTCCAGCATAAACCAAGGATCCTCATCGAAAGCACACTCCACAAGCATGAAATCGGAATCAGCAAGCGTCAGCAGTTTTCCACTGTCTGTCAGTTTCAGCGTTTCCGGGCAGGCAAACACTTCCGTGCCAAGGTGCAGACCTATTTCCGCGCCTGTCTTTGAGAGCGCTTCACAAAGCTCCGAAAATGCAGCGAAAAGTTTTTCTCCCGCATAATTATCAAACTCGCCCGGTGCGCAATGCGGCGTTGCAATAATATCCGTAACTCCGCATTCCGCTGCGATGCGAAGCATTTCAACGGATTCCGTCATATCGACGGCTCCATCGTCAACGTCGGGCAGGATATGACAATGAATATCTATCATTTTTCTCCTTAATGCTCAATACACATTAGTTTCATTTTTGTTTGTTTTGCTGTGCGCTCACCGCCTAACGGCGCATTCGTCAATCCTCATAATTCAACGCTTCAATACCGGAGCGTGCCTGCGGACGGCTGTCGCCGTGTTTCACAAACAGCATTGCCGCGAACGCAAGTGCAACAAAGCATGTTGCATACGGGAACAGCGATGTCATTCCGATTTTGTCCATAAGCAGCCCGCTCAGGTAAGGCGTCAAGACCTGCGCCGCCATACTTGCAGTGTAGTAATATCCGGTGAATTTGCCGATTTCACCGCCGCTGCACATTTCAACAACCATCGGAAAACTGTTTACATTTATTGTTGCCCAGCCTATTCCGGCAAGCGCAAACATACAGTTCATGAGGAGCGCACTGCTGCCTTCACGCAGGAATGCGGCAACACCGAATGCGGATGCAAGCATCACGACTCCGCCGAGAATAGTTTTTTTGCGTCCGATTTTCGAAGCTGCGGCCCCCACCGGAATGTAGGATACAATTGCAGCGATGTTTGCAATCATCAGAGTCGAATTGTAATCAAGATTCAAAACTTTTCCCGCATAAACCGAGTACTTCGATGTTACCGCATTATACCCCATGTACCAAAGCGCAACGGATGCAAGTATCAGAACGAGTGAAGTTTTTTCTCCTTTCGAAAGCCTCTTTTTCCCGCTTGTTTCTTCGTCTGTCTCGTCAAGGTTCAACCGTTTACTTTGCTGCCGCATTTCCTCCGCAAACTTCGGCTCCCGAACCGTGATCATGAAAAAAACCAATGCCGCAAGCATCACGCCCGCAATAATTGCAAAGAACGGTGTGTAGCTCATCATTGAGTTTTTCACGCTTCCGGTGCCGAAAATCATTCCCAAAGCAAGAACGATAATGCCGCCCGCCGTACCCATAAGGTTAATTACGGCATTTGCCTTTGAGCGCAAAGGTTTTATTGTTACATCCGGCATCAGCGCAACCGCCGGCGAGCGGAACGAGGCCATTGAAATCAACACAACAAGCAGCACCGCTATAAACAGCCCTGTCCGCACTGCTCCCGCTGAGCTTATATCCTCGGCATATGCCTGTCTTGCCGGAACATAAAACTCCGAATACAATCGGGAAGGCTGAACGAGTCTGTTGTCCGTGTTGTCAACATCCACGGGGAATAATAGTTTTCAATCGCACAGAAAAATTCCCTGTCCACAGCAACGGACGCAACTTTTAACGCAGTCTGCCCGGCCTCTCCTGCAAGATAATCACGCACAGAAATCATCTTTTCCGTTTCGCTTTGGTCATTGTCGCCGGGAATCGCGAACTCATTCATCACAACCAACTCAACACCGTTCGGTGTTATCAGTTTTTTGTTCAGGGAATTGTTGAACACTGTTGACACAGCATTATCAAAAATGCCTTTAATATCATCATTTTGTGCATCAGCATCAGCAATGGTGCCGTAAACGGCTGTTTCGAACCTTTCTACACCGTTAAGGGCCCTTGCCTGCGCATTATCAACAAAAGATAGGCCGATGAATGCGATTGCGGCGGCAAGCGTTCCGGCAATTATGAACGGAGTCCGCCTGCCGAGTTTTGTATTTGTTTTATCTGAAATCGCACCGAACAACGGCAGCAGAAAAATTGCAAGCACATTATCCAGAGCCATAACACCCCCGGAAGCCGCCTGCGACATACCGAATTTATCCGTCAGTATTTTAGGGATTATCGTGTCGTACGCCTGCCAGAATGTGCAGATCAGGAAAAAGGCAAAGCCAACAAAAATTGTGCGTTTATAATTCAGTTTCATTTTTGTCCCCCGCATTGGGTATCCGAATAATTCTTCCTTTGATGTTTTTTTGTTTTGTTCCGCTCTGTGCGGAGAACATGTCCAAACATCAGATAAGCTTCAGCACAGAAACCATTGCACCGGTTTTTGTTCTGTCGCGCCTGTAAGAATAAAACAAGTCACTTCGTTCAAATGTGCACAGCGGCATGGCGGAAATATTCTGCGGCAGAACTCCGCATTCCTCCAGCTGTATTTCAATCGCAGCGCGAATATCAACATATACCTTGCCCGTTTTGCCCGGTTTCACAAGCTCTTCACTGTGAAATTCCTCGGCGAACCGGCGTCCGATTTCGATACCGACTTCAAAGCAGTCGAAACAGATGCACGGACCCGTTGCCGCAATCAAATCTTCCGCTTTCGTCCCGAACGCCGTCTGCATTGAACGAACCAACTCCGTTCCGACCCGCTTCAGCGTGCCCTTCCAGCCTGCATGGGCGAGCCCGATCGAACGCCTTTTCTTGTCGTAAAGAAAAACGGCTCCGCAATCCGCATGCGCAGTGACCAAAACCACGTTTGGATCGTCCGTTATCAATCCGTCGCAAAAAGGCAGCGGTTCACGATACAGCCCGCGCCCGCAATGCGATGAATCAACGCGGATAACATTTGAACCGTGCTCATGATTAACGATCACAAGTTTTTCGAAATCGAGTCCGAACGCATCACAGAGAATCCGAAAATTGCGCAGGATGTTCTCTTTCGGTTCATCGCGCGACAGTCCGAGATTGAGTGATGCATAAGGTTCACGGCTCACTCCCCCGTTCCGTGTCGAAAAGCCATGGAACACTTCATCCTGCGGCAGTTTATCTGACTGAATGAGTTCTGTTCCGTTGCTTCGTATAATGTTATAGTTGCAGTTGTTGTATTTATTGTTCACAGTATTCTTCAATGGTTTTACACGCAAATCTCAGCTCTGCCGTGTTTAGGCATAAGGCAGCTTTGCTGTTATTCATTCAATTGTTCAATCGACTTTCGGATTTTCGGCCGAATCGTCCTTGTTCTCTTCACTTTCCCCGAGAAGGCTTTTAAGCTCCTCCATAAAGGTGTTTATATCTTTGAAAGAACGGTAGACGGATGCGAAGCGCACATAGGCAACTTCATCAAGATCTTTAAGTCTTTTCATTACCATTTCGCCTATGCGTATGGTTGTGACCTCCTGCTCCAGGGTGTTGAAAATCTCTCTCGTAACATCGTCCACGAGTGTGTTTTGCTCCGCTGCCGATACGGGGCGCTTTTCGCATGCCTTGCGAACACCGGCAAGGATCTTTTCACTGTTGAACGCCTCGCGCGTTCCGTCACGTTTTACAACGGAAATCGGAATATCTTCGATTTTTTCATAAGTTGTGAAGCGCTTACCGCAATTGGAGCATTCGCGGCGACGACGTATTGCTGTTCCATCCTCTGTCGGGCGGGAATCGACAACCCTGCTTTCAGTGCCAAGGCAATATCTGCATTTCATCTGTAGTTCAACCTCCGTTTGCCCGTGCGCATTCTCGGCAATAAATCGAAACACTTCAAACATCCGTTCGGCGCACGGTCGTCATCAGCAGAATTATATCATATGAAAGAAATAATTTCCACCATTTTTATAAGCTGGACCGCCTCTGATTTATATATTTAATTTTTCTGTTGATTGTTCGTCTGCTTTTTTTCTTTTTATATCGGCATTATTCGCATGTTCATCCACTTGCTCTTCAGCATTATTTACAGGTTGTTTTCAAACCTGCTGTTGCGGATTTTACATTGCGAGCTTATAATAACGCTAAAAACAGGCTGATTGCTTTCAAACCCGCTTTCATGCTTTCGGTAAGGAGGAACGAAATGGAAATCTTAAAAAACAAACTTGGCTTCATCTGCGATATGGACGGTGTTATCTACCACGGAAACAAATTGCTGCCCGGCGTACCGGAATTCGTCGACTGGCTGTACAAAGAGAATAAAAACTTTCTTTTTCTTACAAATTCATCGGAACGCTCTCCGAAGGAACTTCAGCAGAAGCTGAAACGTATGGGACTCGATGTTGACGAAAGCCACTTTTATACAAGCGCACTTGCAACAGCGCGTTTTATAAGCTCCCAATCTCCGGGATGCAGTGTTTACACTATCGGCGGCGCAGGGCTTATCATGGCACTGCACGATGAAGGAATAACTATGAATGATGTTGATCCGGACTATGTCATTATCGGCGAGGGCAACACTTACAATTATGAGAACATACTTAAGGCAGTGCGGCTGGTAATGAAGGGTGCAAAACTGATCGGAACCAACAGCGATCTCACCGGACCGTCCGAAGAGGGTATCATTCCTGCCTGCCGTGCAATGATTGCACCTATAGAAATGGCAACCGGACAAAATGCATATTTTGTCGGCAAGCCCAACCCCCTTATGATGCGGACGGGGCTGCGCATTCTCGGCGTTCACTCCGAAGATGCCGTTATGATCGGCGACAGAATGGACACGGACATGATCGCCGGAATTGAAACCGGCCTTGATACAGTGCTTGTTCTAAGCGGTGTAACATCACGCAGTGACATAAGAAAATATCCTTATCGCCCGCGTCTTGTTTTGAACGGTGTGGGGGATATCCCGGCGGCACTTTCGGCGGAAAAATAAACCGTTTCCGTTGTGCCTGCACGTCCGCCGAATGCATTGTTTGCATTATATGCTTGACATTCTTCCCGTTTTGCTTATAATTTAAAAAGCACCGAATAAACAGGCTCGATAAACAGGCTCGCGGTAAGCTGAACGTCTGCACGGTGCGGTATTATTTTTTTGTACCATAAAAATGCGAATGTGGTGGAACGGCATACACAGCGGACTTAAAATCCGCCGGCGAAAGCTTGGGGGTTCAAATCCCCCCATTCGCACCAATACCGGACATTGACTGAATACCCAGCGTATTCCCGACAGTGTCCGGTTTATGTTTATTCTTTATGCTGCCGTGCGCATTGGATGATTCATTGCGAACATGTTGATAACGCTTAAGTTTTCGGCAACGGTTCGAAAAGCGTTAAGCAGCGGACTAATTCGTTCAATCAGCATTTCCCTGCACGGTTCAGTTGCGGGAAGTGTTCTGCAGGAGGTCAAAATGAACCGAAAGAAACTCTCGGGCAGGAAACTTTTCCTGCTTATATGGCTCGGGGTTATCGTTCTGCTTCTCGTCGGAATTGCTGTGCTTTCAAAGTTGAATCCCACCGAACATACCGAAAGCGTCAAAGAAGCCATGCGCGACGGCGTGCTTCACGAAGTCAACAAAATCATTTTTTTGGGAATCGAAGTCAACCCCGCCGTACTGTCGGCATATATCGTGACAGGCATCATTCTGCTTGCGGCAGTGCTGATAAGGATATTTGCAATTCCGAAATTTAAACTCATTCCGGGAAAGTTTCAGTCATTGCTTGAAATGCCCGTTGAGTTCTTTTCCGGAATGGCCAAAACAAACAGCCCGCACAAAAGCGGCTTTGCCGGAGCTTACATTTTCAGTGCGGGGATTTACATATTTCTCAGCACTTTGTTCGAACTGCTCGGCATTCAGGCCGTCACGACACACGGCGCATCAATAGCACTTCCCGCACCAATCGCCGACATTAACGCCGCAATTGCAATGGGCGTGCTTTCCTACATTGTCATCCTCGGAGCAGGCATTATATGCGGAGGCGCAAAAGGTGCTCTCAATGTTCTGAAGGATTTCTCCCTCCCCATTTCCATGAGTTTCAGGCTTTTCGGTGCACTGCTCAGCGGACTGTTGGTCACGGAACTTGTTTACTACTATTTTTCGCTCAGCTTCGTTCTTCCCGTGTTCGTCGGAGTATTGTTCACATTGCTCCATGCCGTAATACAAACTTACGTCCTTACGACGCTTGTTTCGATTTTTTACGGTGAAGCTGTCGAACCGCGAAAGAAAAGCAAACATTCACGCAAAAATTTTAAAAAAGAACAAAAAACTAACTGATGAAAGAAGGAAACAACAATGAAAAAGAACATCATCTCCGCAATACTTCTCGCCGCTCTGTCACTTGTGCTTGTGTTCGCGCTCTGCGCACCGGCATTCGCTTCGGATTCTCAGCCGAGTGACCAAGCGTCCGAACCTGCAGTGCTCTCTGCGCCTACCGAAGCGGCGGAGGATAAAACCGTTTCAACCAAAGCCGTTGCTGCTGCTGCAGTCGTCGGTATCGTTGCCACAGCAGGCGCTGCGGCAATGGCGATTTCGATCGCAAAAAGCACTTCGGGTATGGCACGTCAGCCCGAAGCAGCAGGTAAAATCAACTCCGCAATGATGCTTGGGCTTGTTTTCATTGAGACCGCAATCATTTATGCTTTGATTATTGCGATCCTTATCATCTTTGTGCTCTGATTTAAAAGCTTTGCGCGAATCCATCCAAACGGATCCGCGCAAAGTCCGTTTGAACCAAACCGACTATTCTGATTGAAATGAGGTGCAAAAATGCCGCTTAACATTGACTTTTTACAAGTGCTTCTGCACATGTTGAACTTCGTCATTCTTGCAGGCGGACTTACGTTTCTGCTCTTTAAGCCCATAAATAAGTTCCTCGAAAACAGGAAAGCTCATTTTGAAAAGCTTGAGCGCGACAATGCCGAAAGTGCCGAAACGAATGCGAAAGCAAAAGCCGAATACGAGCAAAAGCTGAGCAATGCCGAAGCTGAGATAGCAGAAATGAAGCAAAATGCCGAAAAAGATATGGCTTCTGCCGCCGAAAGCTATATAAACGATGCAAAAGACAAGGCTTCCACACTGCTCAAGGCAGCCGAAACCGAAGCCGAAAACAGGAAACAGCATATCCTTGACGCTGCACAGACCGAGATCGGTGAGCTTGTTATTTCCGCTGCGCAAAAGCTCCTCAGCGACACAGTCACCCCGGAGCGGGACCGCGAACTCTATGATGCGTTCATCCGCCTTGCCGAAAACGATCCGGGGCACAAACCCTCGGCGCGCCCTGGTAAAAGCAAAAAAACAGGCGTATCCTCCAACAACTCCGCAGGCAGGAAAAAACAATGAACACAACCGACCGTAAGAACGCCTTCGGGCATGATAATAAGCAAAGCGGAGCGTCTCATAACTCCGAATCAGCTGCTCCTCAAAAATCAAAACGCAACGATGCCGCCGATGTTGTGGAATCCGATTTCGACAGCATTAATCCCGCTGATTCAAAACCGCTCAAAGTCGAAATTGACTGTGTAACCCCTCCCACCGAAGAACAGCTGCGGAGAATTCGGGAGATTATCAGCCGCGACTACAATGCAGGCGAAATTGAACTCACGATAAAGCGGGTTCCGTCCGTTGTCGGGGGATTCAACATTTTTGTCGGAGACGATAACTACGACTGGACCACTCTCGGGCGCATTCGTCAGCTTCGGAAATCATTTCAGTCGTTGAAAAAGGAATATGACACTTCAAAGATTATTTCTTTACTGCGCGAGGATATTTCCGGTTTCAGACTTGATCACGGCCACCAGCAGGTCGGCTTTGCACTCTCCGTCGGCGACGGCATAGCTGTCATTGACGGGCTTCACGATGTAACATACGGCGAAATCGTGCTTTTCGATTGCGGAATCAAAGGCATGGTCCAGGACATCCGCACGGACGGAACAACCGGCGTTGTTCTGTTCGGCAGCGACAGCGAAATCACCGCAGGTACACGCGTCGTTCGCACACGCCGCACTGCAGGCATTCCGATAAGCAACCACATCCTCGGAAGAATGATAAATCCGCTCGGGCAGATCATCGACGGCGGAGATGAAATCGGTGCAAAAGAATATTTCCCGCTTGAGCGGCCCGCTCCCGGCATTCTTGAACGCAAACCCGTGTTTCGCCCTCTTGAAACGGG
>UMEW01044015.1_pt1 | contig 77253 bp, 112 predicted proteins | sample 1964851 | NCBI WGS metagenome assembly UMEW01 (sample SAMEA4836030, study PRJEB28245) | human gut metagenome | biome: gut microbiome; material: fecal sample | place: Denmark | collected 2008 | reverse complement strand
CCATCTCCGTCTACATCTGCATAATATCCTACATATGACTCTGTTTCACTTGCTTTTTGATCAATATTTGTTAAATATCCTGGTTCTCCTTCTTTGTCTATTCTTGCATATGTTGCATCTATATAACTTGAATTAAATTTTGTTCCATTTCCACCAACTAATTTTGTTGCACTAGTAAACATCTCATCAGAATCCGTTACATTTTTTGTTGTCCAGCCATTACCAGTTGTTTCATTATATTCACTCACATATATACTTCTTAAACTACTACAATTGCAAAACATATAACTCATATTGGTTACTTGACTTGTATTAAAATTACTTATATTCAATTCTATTAACTTTCTACACGCTTGAAACATTGCTTTCATATTTGTTACTTGACTCGTGTCAAACTTTCTTACGTCCAAATTGGTTAAACTTTCACAGTTTCCGAACATCCATCTCATACTTTTTACTTGACTCGTATCAAATTTACTTACATCTAGACTTGTTAAGTTTTCACAATGATTAAACATTCCAGACATATCTGTTACATGGCTTGTATCAAATTCACTTACATCTAAACTTATTAAGTTTTTACAGTGATGAAACATACCATCCATATTTATTACTTGGTTTGTATTCAACTTGCTTACATCTAAAGTTTCCAAAGCTTCTCCTTCACCAAACATATAACTCATATCTGTTACTTGGCTTGTATCAAATTTACTTACATCTAAACTTGTTAAACTTTTACAAGCCTCAAACATAGAACCCATATTGGTTACTTGGCTTGTATCAAATTTACTTACATCTAGACTTGTTAATCTGCTGCAAGAATAAAACATAGAACCCATATTGGTTACTTGGCTTGTATCAAATTTACTTACATCTAGACTTGTTAATCTGCTACAAGAATAAAACATAGAACCCATATTGGTTACTTGGCTTGTATCAAATTTACTTACATCTAGACTTGTTAAACCTATACACTCACAAAACATATAACTCATATCTGTTACTTGAGGTGTATTAAAATTACTTATGTTTAATGTAGCTAAGTTTCTACATTCAAAGAACATACTGTTCATATCTGTTACTTTACTTGTATTAAAGTTATTTAAATCTAATTTTGTCAAACTTGTACAATTTGAAAACATATTACTCATTGTTGTTACTTCTGATGTATTAAAACTGCTTATATCCAATGTTACTAGTTTTTCATTCTTATAAAACATATTTTCCATGTCTATTACTTTGCTTGTATCAAAACTACTTAAATTTAGTGTTGTAAGATTGTTACATATTGCAAACATACTGTTCATATTTATTGTTTTACTTGTATTTATATTTTGTAAATCTATTGTCGTTAAATTATTACCTTCATAAAACATATAACTTGCATCTTCTGGCATATATACTTTTGTCGTTTTTTCTGAGTTTGATGCTACATATATTTCATATAGTCCATTATTATTACTATCTACATATCCAGCTATTACACTATTGTTTCCATTTTTTGATGCATCCCATTGTGTACCTAAAACTTCTTCTTTACTTGCAACAAATTTTATGCTTTCTATTTTCGAATTTTCTATTGTTCCTCCTGCAAAATAATATTTATTATCATCTCCATTATATTGTGTATTTTGCATTATAGGTAATGGTTCTGTAATTATTAATTTTATTTCAAGATTCCCATTACCATATTTATCTGTTGCAGAATCTTCTTTTATAACTAATGCCATACCTTCTCCATCTTTTATTTCTTCATTTTTAATTTTCAATGTACATTGTAATTTTCCGTTTTTTACTTCTTGATTTTCTATCGTAACAGTCAAATTATCTACTATTTTCCCATCTATATATAATTGCAGATATTTTGAAATTCCATCTGTCAAGATTTTTGCTGAATCATATGTTGTATTAACTCCTTCTGCTTGTAAAACAACATTTATTTGTTTTTGAGCAATATCTACTGAACTTGATACTTTTTTCCATTCTATTTTATATTTGCATTCAACTTTAACATTGTCTAAGAAAGTTATTATATCTGTTGAACCATTATTTAATTTTATCTCATTTTTTCCTGCATATATTGCACTTGGTACTTTAATTACTAGTTGATTTTCTTCTAATCCATCAAAAATTCCTTCATTTTCGTTTGCTATTTTTGTAAATTGTTTTCCTAAGTCTAATTCTGATAATTTAATACATCCAGAAAACATAAAACTCATATCTTCAACTTTACTTATATTAAAATTGCTTATATTCAATATTTGCAATTTCTTACAGTCTGAAAACATTGCATTCATACTTGTTACTTCTGTTGTATTAAAATTGCTTATATTCAATGTTGTTAAATTCTCACATGTAGAAAACATTGCACTCATATCTATTACATTACTTGTATCAAAATTGCTTATATCTAAAGTTGTAATATTTTTACAGTTATAAAACATCCAACTCATGTCTGTTACTTCTGTTGTATTAAAATTGTTTAAATTTAATATTGTTAAACTTTCACATCCATTAAACATACTGTTCATATCAATTACTTTAGATGTATCAAAACTTTCCAAATTTAATTCTGTTAACTTTTTACAATTTTGGAACATATTACTCATTGTTGTTACTTTTGCTGTAATAAAATTAATTATATCTAATGTTTCAAGATTTTCACATCCAAAAAACATATTTTCCATATCTTCTACATTACTTGTATCTAAATTTTGTAATTCCAATGTTGTAATATTTGTACACATTGCAAACATGCTGTTCATGTTTGTTGTTTTACTTGTCCCTAAATTTTGAATATCTATTGTTGTTAAATTGCTACATTCATAAAACATATAACTTGCATCTTCTGGTGTATATACTTTTGTTGTTTTATCTGAATTTGATGCTACATATATTTCATATAATTCATTTCCATTACTATCTATATATCCAGCTATTACACTATTATCTCCATTCTCTGACGCATCCCATTTTGTTCCAAGTACTTCTTTTGGATTTGTAACAAATTTTATACTTTCTATTTGTGAGTTTGCTATTGGTCCTCCAGCGAAATAATATTTGTTATCTTCTCCATTATATTGACTTGAAATAATTGTTGGAACTTCTTCATTTGTTATATCTATTGTATTTGATGATATATTATTTATTACTAATTTTGAATCACTTTGCTCTACTACTATATATTCTGCATCTGTAGAACTTATTAAACTTTGTTCTACTCCATACTTTTTTTTATTTAATGTTATTTTTAATGTTTGTTCATATTCACTTGGAACATATATCTCTTTTGTTGACATATTATTACTTTCAACAACTGTATACAATATCTCCAAAGAAATATCATTTTCATTTTGAATTACATTTATTTGTGCCAATAATGGCATATACCCTTCTACATAAATTCCTTTATCATCATATTCAAGATTTTGTTTATACAAAGTCATCTCTTCATTAGTTTTTGTCGAAGTCACATTCTTTTTATCATAATTCACTTCCAAATTAATCTCTTTATTTTCAACCTCATCCTGTGAAAGAACAATTTTATCATTTGCACTCTTATCACCATTTAAAGTTTTATAATTAGAAACATAAACATTGCTTATAGTTTCAGGCAAAGAAATTTCATAATTACCATTCTTATTTCCAGTTGCAACCAAAGTAACTTTCTGACTATCAACTTCTCCTGTTTCATCAGTTACATTAGCTACAATATCAGTGGTTTCTTTTGCTCTAGAATTTAAAATATTAAAATAGACACTAATAATAACTATTACAGCCATACTTAGTATCATTAAATTTCTTACTTTTTTTATTATAATATTACTTTTTCGCATTTTTATATTTCCCCCATTTGTACTTTTTTTCTATCTTTTCTCTCTATATATTTTATATCATAATACACGATTTTTTTCAACAAATTTAGCGTTTTTTTAACACTTTTTTTATAGCTTTTTTCGCTAATTTTTTATAAAAAATATAACACAAAAAAAGAGCAAAATTTTTACTTTTTACCCTCTTCTTTTTTATCCCATATTATCAGTAAATAAATATACATAATATCCAAAATAGCAGATATTCCACCCAAAACAAGTGAAATTCGACTTATTGCTCCAAAGCAAAATCCACTTAATGTTGTTGCCGCTAATGTTCCAATAAATTTCGTAATTGCCAATATTATTGATTGTCCCTCTTTTCCATTTCTCTTTACTAACATATCTATAAATAGCATAGACATTACAATATTTATAAAGAAGCCTGCATTTATTTTAGCATGAAATGGATAAGTTGTATAGAACTCATTCATAATTAGCATTGCTATAATTAATTGGAAAATACTAAATCCCCAAAAATATTTTTTTAATTTATCTGGATAATATTTTTTTCCATATAAGAAATATGTAATTAAAATTCCAGCATCTAAAATAAGCCATATGCTATCAATAATTATCCATATTAGTCCACCATCGCCTCCATTTATGACTTTCTTAAAATAAAGCATCTCCCAAGAAATATTTAAACACAATGAGAAAAATGGCATTGCATAACTTTTTTCTTTTATTCCTTTATAAATAGCAATACTATATGAAATCATCCAAAATCCACCACACATTAATCTCAATACTAGTATCATCATAATATCTTTTCCTTTCTTTATAAATCAAATATTTATTTTCTTATTTTAGCAACAAAAAAGCCTTCATATAACTCTGTTGGTGAAATACATAATGTTCCTTCAATTTCAACTGGCAAATATTCGATTCCTTCTATTTTTTCTATAGGAACAATTTTTGCATTAAATTTTTTTAAAACTTTATTTAAAACTTTTTCATTTTCTTCTTTCAAAATTGAACAAGTAGAATATACCATTTCACCATCTTTTTTCAATATCTTTAAAGCTTTTGTTAATAATTCTTCTTGAGTTTTAGCAGACCTTTGTATTAATTCTTCTGTAAATTTCGGATTAAATACACTTTCAGTACCACTTCCACTACATGGTGCATCTAATAATATTTTGTCAAACGAAAAAAAATCGCTTAATTTTCTTGAATCTTCTTGCATTACATTAACATTTCCAACACCTTGTTTTTGAAGATTATACTTTAATCTATCACATCTAATTTTGTTTTTCTCACATGCAGTTATATAAGATTTTCCACTTGAAATTGCAGATATTTGTGTTGTTTTTCCTCCTGGTGCAGCAGCCATATCTAATATATTTTCTTTTTCATTTGGCTCAAGTATAACTGGTGGAATCATTGATGATAAGCTTTGTAAATAAATTTCTCCATTTTCATATATCTTTAATTTTCTTATATCTTCTTCTAATACATTTTTTATAATTATTGCATCATTATTCCATTTAACTTCTTCAAATTCAATATTAGATTCTTTCAATTCTTTTATAACTTTTTCTTTATCTGTTTTTAATGTATTTATTCTAAAAGTAACTGGCTTTTTTGAAACAAGCCCATTTTTAATTTTTTTACATATTTCTTCATTATATTCATTATTTATTTTTTTTATTAAAAAATCAGGTATTTGCATTTTCTTTCTCCTATAATACAAATATATTATCATAGTTTTATAAATTTAACAATATTTTTAATAAATCTGTTTTTGATACATATTATTAATAAGGTGATTTTATGAAAGTATACTTTATCAATAAAAAAATAATTTTAATGCTAATATTTTTTACATTTATCTTGTTATCTTTTGGTATATATTTTTCTATTTTCAAAACATCAAATACTATTTCTGATATCCAAAATGACTCAAACAATTTATATAAAAAACTTATTGAATTATATCCTAATAAAAAAATTGCATTTTTAACTTTTGATGACGGTCCTAATATTTCAGTAACTCCTAAAGTTCTAGATATTTTAAAAGAAGAAAATGTAAAAGCATCTTTTTTTGTAATCGGAAAATGTGTTGATTCACATCCAGAAATAACTAAAAGAGCATATGATGAAGGTCACTATATTGCTAATCATGGGTATTCTCATAATAATAATTTGTTATATAAAAGCTCTGATAATTTTTTAAATGAACTAAAAAAGACTGATCTAGCTATTGGAAATGCAATTGGAGTTCCAAATTACTGTTCACATATTTTTAGATTCCCAAACGGTTTTATGTCTCCTTCAAATAAAGCAAAAAAGAAAGAAGCAGTAAAACTTCTTCAAAATATTGATTTTAACTATATTGATTGGAATTGTTTAAATAATGATTCAGTAAAAAAGTATTCTTCTTCACAATTGTTGAATAATTTAATAAAATCCTCCCAAAACAAAGATGTTCTTGTTATTTTAATGCATGATACTAAAGATGTTAGTAATTCTTCTATTGTTTTAAAGGATTCTATTAAATATTTAAAAGATAAAGGATATATTTTTAAAAATTTTTATGATATTCTATAAAATAAGAAACACTATCAATCTGTGTTTCTTATTTGTATTTATTATTTTAATTGCAATGTTGCAACACATTCAACATGTGATGTAAAAGGAAACATATCAACTGGTATTATTGTTTTAATATCATACTCATTCTCAAAATCAGCTAAATCCCTTATCAAAGTAGCAGGATTACAACTAATATAAACTATCTTTTTTGGTCTAATATTCAAAATATTATCTATACTCTTTTTATCTAACCCTTTACGAGGTGGATCAAACATAACAACATCAGCCTTAAGTCCTTTATTATTAATCAAGTCATCAAGTACAATTTCAACATTACCTGCAAAAAATTCTGTATTTGATACATTATTATTCTGAGCATTTTCTTTAGCCATTTTTACCGCTTCTTCGACAATCTCAATTCCATATACTTTTTTTGCAAATTTAGACATAAATAAAGAAATTGTTCCTATTCCACAATATAAATCAAATACAACATCATTTTTTGTAATTTCTGCCATACTAACACCTAAATTATATAATTTTTCTGCTTGTACAGGATTTACTTGATAAAATGACAATGGTGATATTTTAAATTTATATTCACCTAAAATATCTTCTATATATCCATTTCCATATAAATTTATATTTTCTTGTCCTAATATTACATTTGTATTTTTCATATTAATATTTTTTACAATTGCCTTTATTTCAGGATATCTTGTTTTCAAATTTTCAACTAATTCATTTTCATTTGGAATTTTATGACCGTTTATAACAATTACACACATTATTTCTCCAGTTTTTATTCCAACTTTAGTAACAATATGTCTAACTAATCCTTTTCCTTTTTTTTCATCATATATACTAATATTTTTTTCTTTTATAAATTCAATTATAAATTTAGCAATTTCTTCTGATTTTTTATTTTGAATTAAACAATTATCTATTGGAATAACTTCATGTGTTCTATTAGCAAAAACTCCAATTACAGGCTCACCTTTTTTATTTATTCCTATTGGATATTGTGCTTTATTTCTATAATGTAATGGATTTTCCATTCCTACTGTTTCTTTAATTTGTAGTTTATTTTTTAATGTTTTATTCACAAGACTTTGTACTGCATTTTGTTTCATTTTTAAAGTTTCTTCATATTTTACATGTCTTAAATTACATCCACCACATCTTTTATATGTATTGCAATCTACATCTTGACGAGCTTGTGATTTTTCAAGTATTTCTATAACTTTTCCAAATCCATGTGATGATAATACTTTAACTATAAGTACTCTTACTTTTTCTCCTTTTATTGTTCCTGGAATAAATATTGTAAAATTATCTATTTTGGCAATTCCTTCTCCTTCGAAACCATTATCTATAATATCTACAATATATTCTTGGTTTTTTTGTATACTCATTTTTAGTATATTCCTTTCACTTATTTATTTTATATTCTCCATTTATATATTCAAATAAATCTCCTTCTTGTGCATCTTTAAATACTTCTTGTTGTATTTCTTCAAATACATCTCCATTGTTTAAATTATTATCTATTAACCATACACTGTCTTTTGAGCCTTCTACATATTCATATATATGTCCTTCTATTCTTCGACTTTCCATCATTTTATTTTGTTCTTCAAGTATCTTATTAAACATTTCTTCCATTTTATTTTTTACAAGTCTAGTTGTTTCTTCATCTAATTCAAATTTATCATTTATTTTTATTAAAACACTATCAATTTTAACATTAGATTTTACATCTTTTTCTGGAATTCTTATTACATCATGACTTTTTCCTTTTTCACATATTGTTGCTAAATAATCTGAACCTTTTTTATCATATATATAATACATTTCATTATTATTTAATTCTTGCAATATCATATTTCTGTTAATAAGCATTTTATCCTTATATTCTGAAATAATTTTATTATCACTTACAAATTTTTCTAACATTGATTTTTGCATACTATTTTCCATATTTTTTTCTAACTCTTTTGTAAAATTTTGAATAAATTCATTTTCCTTGACTTTATCTATTAAGTTTTCAAAAATATCTAAATTCAACTCTACTCACTCTCCTTTGGTTAAAATTTATTAGAAATTATTGTTCTAATGAACTTTCTCCTGTTGCATAATTAATTTTTATACCTGGTTGTACATTATAAACATATACATTAAAACAAACTCCATCACCTTTATCTTCAACTGACAATGCTTCCATTTGCACTCCACTTGCTAATAAATTATCCCCCTCATATATAGGGGTTACTCTATATAAAACATGTTTATTTTCATTTGTTTTTTGTTTTTTTATATATTCTGCAACTTGATTTTCAAATGGCAACATACCTTCAACATTAAAATATCTTGTTCCAGTTATCAAATTTTGTTTATTAGCATCCTCATCTGATAATTGATATCCAATCAAATGACATCTATTATATAAATATGTTCCATTATATTTTTTCTGTTTCCAACCAGTTGGTGTTACACTACTTATGCTTCCTCTTTCATCTCCGCTCTGGTGGCATTATTTCTTTACAAACATTTGCATAAGCTACTCCACATCTGCCCAAACTATCTAGTTCTGAATAATTTTCAAAACTTTTCGTTGTATAATCTTTTTCTGTAAATTCTGGTTTATTATTATTTAATATCGCATATGGTGTGCCTGAATATTCTGGAATGTCTTCCAAACTATATGTTAATGTTGATGAATTTTCTGTTATTTCTGTATTTGCTTGCGTATGATCTTTTTCATTAATATTTTTTCCTGTTAAAACTATTACTAGTACAATTAATAAACTAATAATTTCTAATATTTTATTTTTACTTTTATTTCTTTTTTTCCCCATATTTTAGTTCCTTTCAATAAGTTGATCTATTAAAAGGTAAAATTTCTATCAACTTTTATTTATTCTTTCGTTTTCTATGAGATTATATCATATCAATTCACTTTTTTGAATATTTATTTTTAAAAAAAGAAAACTCCTCATTAAGAGGAGAAAGATTTTCTTTTTTAGTTTGCTTTAGCGAATTAACATCGTCATATAGATGCTATTCAAGGTTGTAACCTTAAACACATCTTGCTCGATTTCTTCGCTCTTCATGACGGTAGAGGTCTTCCAGCTGGTTGTCTCAATTTTTCCGTCAACCAGTTCAACTTTGGTGCAGACCATAGAATGGCCTACAGACGGCTGATGATTGGTAATTGCCTTATGCACATTTACCTTGTCAAACCATACTGAGTTAAACTGACCAACCACACCCTTAAGGGTGTAATCAGTCTGCCAGCCACGGTCGTTGACTGCAATGACCTCATAAATCTGGCCACGCACCAGTTTATCAGGATCAGAACAGCCAAAATAAGACTTGTTTCCACCATTGTACTTTACAGCAAACATATTTGCACCTCCATGCAATTATCTGGAGGTTTTGCACAGCCCTCCAGAAATTTCAAAAATCTCTAAAGTAACTCTGTGCAAGTAACTAAAGACACTTATATTATAACATATTTGTCCCAAAATGTCAAAATTTTTATTTATTTTACCCCACCCAGCCATTTACAAAAGCCTATTTTATAGTTATTTGTTCCATTAACTTTATATCTAACCATAGCTTTGTCATAAAAAGTTCCAAAACAATCACATCTTTCTCTTGGATCTAAACTTCCTATTCTTTTAGTACAATCTGTATCTGCATATACGATTTCACTTGTACTACCATTTTGATAAGTTCTCACTTTTTCATCACTTCCTTCTTTTATTTCATCATTGTTTATTGGCTTATCTTCTAAATAAAAATTAATTAGATTAAGAAAATTTTGCCATCCTTCTTCTAATGTTCTACGAGGACAATTTTTATTTGAAAAATCTTGATGTTTTTTTACTTTATCAATTCCCCAATTATATTGTTTTAATAAATAAGCAATATATTCTGCAGTAAGTCTTTGGGCATCTTCAAATTCTTCTCCTCCTGATTTTGAATAACAAATTTCTATAGAAATTCCTTTTCTATTACCATCACCATTTACTCCATCACCTGCATTCCACGTATTACGGTTAAACATAACTCCTTGTACAATCCTTATATTATCAACAGCACAATGAAATGATACTTTTTTGTTATTTCCTATCATATATGATATTTCTGCCATTGCAGATGCATCATTTTCTGTATTATGAACTATAATAAATTCAGGTTGCATTTCATACGGACATTTTATATCATACTTATATTTAGGCACAAACATTCTAGTTATTTGCATTTTTTTCATCTCCTATTCCATGAATATTTGATATTTTAATTTCTTCTTTTTCTATATTTTTTCGATATAGTTCTTCTTTAAATTCTATATCTTCAATTATTATATTATCTTCCATACAGTCTACTCCTTTTTATTAATATATTCACTTTTTTCATTTTTGTTTATATATTTTCATATACACACAAAAAACTTGCCTTTTTCAAGACAAGTTTTTTCAGAATCATTTAATTTTGAATGCTCCTGCAACTCCAAGAATAGGAAGGCTATCATTTAAAGCAATCATATCAAATTTCAAGCCTTTACCACAAAAACTCATAAAATATTTCTTTAACTTTTTAGGAAACTTATTATTCAATTCTGCAACCAAGTTTTGATACTGTCTTGGGTCCATGCTTAACCAATCAATAAAATATTTTCTTCCATTTATATCTGTAATAGTATTCTCCTCAAAGTTTTGCTCTTCTACATAAATAATTTGTTCATCTTCTTCGTGTTCTACTTTACCAATAATACATGGAATATGTTTTCCAATTGCTTCTGGTCTATATGCATATCCAATTCTAAAACTCGTGATTACAGGAATATTTTCTCTTATCATTCTTTCAAATCCTTTCATTTCTTTAGATTTTTTTCCAATATAATAAATAGAATTAAAAGATCTATATTTTCCTATAATATAAGTTTTTTCATACCTTTCTACTTCGATAATTTGTAATGTCTTATCATTTTGACTTCCGCATAGTGTTCCTACAATAATGATTTTCCGTTTAGGATCATTCATATCATTTGGTCTAGCAAATCTCATTCTTTCATTTTCAACACAGATGAATGAATAATTATCAATAGTAGCCATATTTATCCCCCATTCTTTATTAATTATAATATTGCCAATAGGCGTACTTCTGTATAATATAGCATTTATTCATATTTGTCAATTTTATTCTTTATTAAAAAATATTTTGTAAATTAAATTTATATTTTCTTTCTATATGTTCTAATACAAATTTTCCTGTTTCTAATTCTGCTATTGCAGATGGAATCTCTTCATTTTCTACAAAACTCTTAACTTGTACTATTGCTGTATCCACTTTTTCAAGTTCATCATGTTCAATATAATATGCAAGCTTATCATGTTTCTCATCCCATTTTTTGTCTAATTCTCCAAGTTTTTCTTTTGCATTTTCTAAACTTTTATCCTCAATTTCTTTTTTTAATTCAGATAAACATTCAGTTATTTCAATTGTTGATGTTTTTGTATAATTTTGAGTTAATATATCTAACCATATTATTAATATAATAATACATATACATATAGTTGTTTCTTTATACATTTTTTTCACCTCTAATTTTTATTTTGTAAGGGTTGACAAAAAAAGTTATTATTTCCATCAATCGTAATTATTAATGCCTCTTCTGGTTTTATTCCAAATTTTTCTGATTGTCTCTCAAGCCATTTATAGTTTTTACCTATTTTTTCCAAATTTTTATACATTACTTTTCCATCTACTACTAAATCATACGAAATCCCCTCATATTCTGGTTCTATATTAAAATCTTCTGGGGTTGTATTTCTTTTATTAGGCTTTGGTATAACTGTTACTTGCCCACTAGTTTCTAATATTGCATAATCTACATCTCCTATATTAAATACATTATTGTCTCTCAATCTTTCTTCAAGTTCATTAATAGTAAATCTTTCTTTTCTTAAAGTTTTTTCATCTATCTTTCCTCTATATATTAATATTGATGGTTTTCCACATATAATTTCTCTTGCTTTTGTACTTTTTATGTTTAATGTTGATATAACTAGATGCATGACTAATAGTCCTAAAATAGGTACAATTCCATTTGATATTGGTATTCCTGTCTCTGCCATAGGCGTAGCAGCTAAATCTGCTATCATTATTGATATTGCTAATTCAAATGGTTGCATCTGTCCAATTTCTCTTTTTCCCATTAATCTCATCACAATTAAAACAACTATGTATAAAAATATTGCTCTCAAAAAAGTTATTAGCATAAAACCCTCTCTTCTTTTTGAATTTTTAATTGTATTTTCTTCACTTTTTATAATTTTATACGATTTTTGTATAATATTTTTTTTGATGTAAATAATAATTTTGTAACCTTGAAATTTTTAATAAGGAGGTTTTTATATGGCAAATAATACACAAAGTAATTCTAATACTTCTAATGGAACATCTACAGTTTGGCAAATTGTCGGCAGATTAGTTACAGCTGCTATAGTTTTAGCAATTACAGCATTTTTTACGCCTGGGTTCTCTATAAATAATATTTGGGCTTTAGCTATTGCTGCAATTGTTTTAACTATTATGGACTATTTAATTGTCAAATTTACAGGTTTACATGCTAGTCCTTTTGGAAAAGGATTTGTAGGTTTTGCATTAGCAGCTATTATATTATATTTGACTCAATTTTTTGTAGCAGGATATTCAATTTCTTGGATGGCTGCAATTATTGGGGCTTTAATTTATGGAGTTGTTGATTATTTTATACCTGGAAATCAACAAATGTAATTTTGCTATAATCCATAAAACGGATTTAAGAATTTCTATGCAATGGAAATTCTTAAATCCCCATAATTATTCTGTACGGAAAAATCACCTACTAGGAGATTTTTCCTACATAATAAAAAAGCGAAAGTTTAAACACTTTCGCTTTTTAATATTTCTTCTCTTTCATTTAATTCAATATCATAATACTTTTCAAAATCTTTATTTTCTTCTATATTACTTTTCATTTTTTCTTTTAACTCATCTGAATTATAAAAAATATTTTCTTGTTTAAAAATTAGTTTATTTATTCCAACATTTGATACAAGTATTGGTTTGTTTAGAATTATTGCTATTATATTATCTAATGCAAATTCTTCTCTTTTTCTAGTTGATATAATACAATTTGATTTTTTTATAATGTCAATTTTAAAACTCATATTTTCTACTATTTCAACATTTTCACTTAATCCATATTTATCAATTATGTGCTCATAATAATCTTTTAGCTTTCCTTGTCCTATTAACATTAATTTGACTTGAGGATATTTTTTTATTATTCTTATCATAGATTCAAGTTGCATAATTTGATTATTATGTTTATTAAATTCTCCTATACTACAAAATATATAATCTTCTTTATTATTATAAGACTTATCATTATAGTTAACTATTTTATTATTTTGAGAACTTCCTGTGTTATTTATATATATAATTTTGTTTTTTTCTTTAAATTTAATGATTTTTATTATTATTTCTATTATTCTAGAATTACAAAATATCATTTCATAGTTATTTATCTTATTTTTTACCTTAAATATATCTAATGTTAATTCTTTTTGTATATCACAATATTTTATTGTTTCCTTTATATTGGTTATAATATGTATTTCATATCCTGCTAATTTCAGTATTTTCATATATATCATATAATTATTATTATAATATTTTTTGTGTAAAATAAATAGAACCTTTTTCATAATATTTCTCCTCTACATAATCTATTTTATAATATGTTTTTCTATTACTTTAATGCTCATTTTATTTATAAAATTTTTTCTAGAATCTATTCCATTTTTCTTTTTTTTATGATAAAATCAGCTAAGAAATTATATTAATTTTATTTAAGTAGTTTTACATATTTTTTATTTTACAGAATATTATTAAATATCTACTTAAGATGGAGGTTTATATGGAATTAAATAAATGCACTCGTTGTGGAGCTTTTCACACAAATTCTGGAGATGTCTGTCCCAAATGTGCTAATAGAGATAATCTAGAATTATCTACTTTTAGAAAATACATAGATTTAAATGGTTTCTCTTCAATAGATACTATTGCAACTGAAACTGGTATTACTCAAAAAAATGTTAGTAGATTTTTAGGATACCAAGCTGTTGATAATTTAGAAATTTCTGCAAAAGAAAATTTTAATGAAACTGGAATTATTTTTAATTAAATAAAAAATAAATTATTCTTAGATAGTCTTTATTTATAATATAAAGACTATTTTTTTATAATAAAAAATCGCCAATTAAATATATTAATTGGCGCAAAACATAAAATTTACTAAATTATAATAAAACTACACTTTTAATAAGTCCAAACCATAACTCTTTCGCTAGTATTCTCCGGAAAAGATATTACAAAACACTTTACTTTATACATTCGGCAAGTTGGAAGTTGCAAAACTACTTGATTTAACCCTTCAACATTCCAAAGGTAATCAGCTTGATTATCTGCCTTATAGAGCAATCTCCCTGTATCAGCATTATAAACTCGATAATATACAGCGGTTTGACTCCCAAAAGAATTAACTCCTATTGTAATTCCTGTTTGACTTTTTCCAGATGTATTTACTAATACCAACAAATCAAATTCAGTTTTATCATCAAATGAATTATACCAATAACTTGCATAATCAGGAAAATGACCATCTAACACGGTAGAAACATTTTCTAAAGCAAATGCAGAAATTGTAAATAATGAAAGCATAAAAACAGATAGCATAATTTCAAAAATCTTCTTGAAACTTTTAATCATATTATCCTTTCTTTTTTCATTAGTAAATTTTATGTTTTCTTATTTTTCAAAAAATATTGAAAAATAAATATATATATTATATACTCTCTTTAAAAGGAGGTGATTTTTATGAATAAAAAAATTTTATTTTTTATAATATTCATTATTATTATTTCATTTATTGGGAATTTAGCCAGAAAAACATACATTATTTATAAATATGATAAACAAATGAAAGAATACTCTCAAATAACAAATTTTCATCAGAAATACAAAATCTCTAATAATATCGAGATTGAAACTTGGAGAAAAGATAATATATCTTTATACAAACGTTCATCAGAAGATGGTACTAGATTAATATATAAAGATTATAATCAAAACATTGGTTGGATAATTTCAGATATTCAAATAAATGGTAAAGAAATTAAATCTGCTACAAAGGTAAATGATTTAGAAAATCTTTTAGGTTCTAGTATATTGTATAATGAATTAGGAGCACATAATATTGGACAATACATTCAATTAGCATTTACAAGTTCAATATCTAGCCAAAATTTTTATGGAATAAAATGTTATGAAATAAAACTTTCAGATAATAATTTCACATATATAGATAAAAATAATTATTTATGTACTGGTATAACAAATAATAACAATACTACTATATTAATTGAATCTAGTTTTAATGATATTACTGATGAAAACGTAGCATTACCTGATCTTAGTAATTTTGAAATTATAGAAAATAATTAATATTCTGAATCTCTCAAAATTAGCTAATAAGTAACTTTGAATATAATAAATATTCGTCCATTAAACTTAATATCATAAACTCAATAAATAGTGTAATTTATTCATTTGATAATTACACTATTTATATTTATAAAGTGTTTTTCTCCGTCAAATGAAAATTTCTTCTTTTTATTAAGTTAAACGAAACTTAGACCATCTGGAGATTTTCACAAAAAAAGAATATCTAAAACGATATTCTTCTTATAATATGGTGCTCCCACTAGGACTTGAACCTAGGACCCACCGGTTATGAGCCGGTTGCTCTGACCAACTGAGCTATGGGAGCATTCTATATATTCTGTGTTAAGTGTTATCTCCTTAGCACAGAACTAAGTATAATTCAATTTTGTTTTTTTGTCAATAGTTTTTTAAAATTTTTTTATTTTTTTATAATCCTTTTATTGCAACTAAATATTCATTTGATTCTACAATTTTATTTTCACCTTGATAATTGTATTTTGCTCCAGTAAAATATACTCTGTATCCTAAGTTTTCAAATTTATTTCTTGCTAATCTTAGTACTTCATCAATTTCATCTTCTGATAAATTATGTCTTACTTTTAATTCAAAAAAAGTATATCTAACAAATTCTTCATTTTCAGCAATTTTTTTATTTATATCTTTATCTAATTCTTCTAATGTCATTTTTTGCCTCCTTATTTTTGTCATTTCCAAATATTTCTTGTGTATTATATCACTTAATTTTCATAATGTAAATATATTATTATGAGAAAAAATGTATAAATTTTTCCTTATTTGTAATAATAAAAATATACAAAAAAATCAAACCAAACAAGGAGGAAATCAAATGAAAGCAACAGGTGTTGTAAGAAGAATAGATGATTTAGGTAGAGTTGTAATTCCAAAAGAGATAAGAAAAACTTTAAGAATAAAAGAAGGTGAACCTTTAGAAATTTTTACTGATAGAGAAGGGCAAGTTATATTAAAAAAATATTCACCTATTGGTGAATTATCTGAATTTGCTACTGGATATGCTGAAACTTTGTCAAAAACAACTGGTCATATAGCTTGTATTACAGATAAAGATACTGTCATAGCTGTTTCTGGTGGTTCTAAAAAAGAATATTTAGAACAAAATGTTAGTGATGAACTTGAACAATTAATGGAAGACAAAGAAATTTATACAAGTAATGAAAATAGTAATGTTTCTGTTCCTATAACCAAAAACGATTCTAATAACAAAAAATATAATGCTCAAGTTGTATACCCAATAATTTCTAATGGTGATACTATTGGAACTGTAATTCTTCTTTCTAAAGAAGCTAATACCAAAATGAATGAAGTTGAAACAAAAATAGCTCAATCTGCAGCAACATTTTTAGGTAGTCAGATGGAAATATAAATAAAAAGGTCCTATAGAAAATATATCTATAGGATTTTTATTATTTTTTTAATATATCTTTTATTACTTCTCCAGCAATTATTAGTCCAGCAACAGATGGCACAAATGATATACTTCCTGGTACTTGTTTTCTTATTGTGCATTTTCTTTTTGTTCCTGGAGGACATATACAATTATTTTTACAACTGTTTTCACAATTTTCATTTGGTTTTATTGGTTCTTCTTTTGAATATACTACTTTTAGTTTATTTATTCCTCGTGTTCTTAATTCTTTTCTCATTACTTTTGCAAGTGGACATACACTTGTTTTATAAATATCTGTAACTTCAAATTTTGTTGGATCTAATTTATTTCCTGTTCCCATACAAGACATAATTGGAATATTTAATCTATTAGCTCTTACTACTAGTTCTACTTTTGCTGTTACTGTGTCAACTGAATCTACAATATAATCTACTGTGTTATCTAATATTTCATCACTATCTGGCATGAAAAATTCTTGATGTATTTCTACATTTGCATTTGGATTAATTTCTAATATTCTATCTCTTGCAACTTCAACTTTATTTTTTCCAATTGTTTTTCTTGTTGCTATTATTTGTCTATTTAAGTTTGTTAAACAAACTTTATCATCATCTATTAATATAAAATTTCCTATTCCTGCTCTTGCTAATCCTTCAACTACAAATGATCCAACTCCTCCAATGCCAAAGATTGCAACTTTTGCATTTTGTAATTTTTCTATTCCTTCTTTTCCAATTAATAGTTCTGTTCTTGAAAATTGATTTAACATTTCATTGCTCCTTTTTATATTATTAATTTTATATCTTAGCATATTTTTTATATTTTTTCAATAGTAGATATAATAAAAATAGAGAGTAATTATGTTACTCTCTACTTTAAAAACTTTTACTTTTTCCAGTTTCTGCGGGTTATTCTCGCATTCTCTTCATTTTGAAATACAATGCGAACATTTTGACCTTTAATTTCCCACTTGGCCTCGCCTAAACGTTCCAAGCATTTGGCATATGTAATTATTTGCCGCATATATGTTTGAGCATAAAATTCGTTTTTTTCTGTTACCTTAAACTCCACTACATTTCCTACACTTGGTTCGACTAACTCTACTGGACAATTAAGAAGATCGTTTCTTCGATATGATTGATTCTCTGCACGTTTTTTTCCTGCATTAAAACCTTTAGAAAATGAAGCAAAAATTCCCATGTTTTTTTCTCCTAAAATTTCTGGAGGCTTAACACAGACCTCCAGATATAAAAATTATTCTGAAGTTATTCTGTGTAATAACTTTATACATTATTATTATATTACATTTTTAGTTTTATGTCAATTAGTCTATTTTATCAATTGTTTTATCCAATTCTTTTAAAGATATATGTATATATATTACAAATTTTGATTATTTTTTACCAAACAATTGTTAGATTTTTAAATTTGTGATATACTAATTACATTACAATTATAAGGAGATATTTATGTTTAAATTACATTCAGAATATAAACCAACAGGTGATCAACCACAAGCAATTGAATATCTATCAAAAGGTATAGAACAGGGAAAAAAATTTCAAACTCTTTTAGGTGTTACTGGTTCTGGAAAAACTTTTACAATGGCTAATATAATTCAAAATGTTCAAAAACCAACATTAGTCTTAGCCCATAACAAAACTTTAGCAGGTCAACTTTATTCAGAATTTAAAGAATTTTTTCCTGAAAATCATGTTGAATATTTTGTAAGTTATTATGATTATTACCAACCAGAAAGTTATATTGCCCAAAGTGATACTTATATAGAAAAAGATGCTTCTATTAATGATGAAATTGATAAACTACGTCATTCTGCAACAGCATCATTATTTGAAACAAGAGATGTTATTATAGTTGCTTCTGTTTCATGTATATATGGTTTAGGTGACCCTATTGATTATGAAAATATGATTGTTTCTCTAAGACCTGGTATGGAAATTTCTAGAGATAAAATCATGAAAAAATTAATAAATATGCAATATTCTAGAAATGAAATTGATTTTAAAAGAGGTACTTTTAGAGCTAAAGGTGATATTTTAGAAATTTATCCATCAGATAAAAGCGAATCAGCCATAAGAGCTGAATTTTGGGGTGATGAAATTGAAAAAATTTCTGAAATAAATCCTGTTACAGGAAAATCAATTGGAATAAGACAACATGTAATGATATTCCCTAACTCACATTATGTTACCTCAAAAGATAAAATGGAAAAAGCTTTAAAAACTATTGAAGAAGAGATGAATGAAAGAGTAGCATATTTTAAAAGCCAAAATAAATTAATTGAAGCACAAAGAATACAAGAAAGAACAAATTTCGACATGGAAATGATGAAAGAAACAGGCTTCTGCCAAGGTATTGAAAATTATTCAAGACACATTAGTGGTAGAGAACCCGGAAGTGCTCCATTTACACTATTTGATTATTTTCCAGATGATTTCTTGTTATTAATAGATGAATCACATGCTACAATCCCTCAAGTAAGAGCTATGTATAATGGTGATAAAGCTCGTAAAGACTCTCTAGTTAAATATGGCTTTAGATTACCTTCTGCTTATGATAATAGACCATTAACTTTTAATGAATTTGAAGATAGAATAAATCAGGTTGTTTTTGTTAGTGCTACACCTGGTGATTATGAACAAGAACATTCAAAAGAAAATGTTGTTGAACAGATTATCCGTCCTACTGGATTGCTAGACCCAAAAATTGAAGTAAAACCAGTTACAAATCAAGTTGATGATTTAATTGAACAAATTAGAATTAGAGTTGAACGAAAAGAAAGAGTTTTAGTCACAACACTAACCAAAAAGATGGCTGAAGATTTAACATCTTATTTAAAAAGTCTAGATATTAAAGTTAATTATATGCATTCAGACATAAAAGCTCTAGAAAGAATGGAAATTATTAGAAAGCTTCGTTTAGGTGAATTTGATGTTTTGGTCGGAATAAATCTTTTAAGAGAAGGTCTTGATATTCCTGAAGTTTCTCTTGTTGCAATATTAGATGCAGATAAAGAAGGATTTCTTCGTTCTGAACGTTCTTTGATTCAAACAATTGGGCGTGCTGCTAGAAATACAGATGGAACTGTTATTATGTATGGAGATTCTCTTACAGATTCTATGGAAAAAGCTATTAGTGAAACTAATAGAAGACGTTCTATTCAAGAAGCATATAATGAAGAACATCATATAATTCCTAAAACAATAAAGAAATCTATTAGAGATTCTATTAAGGCTATTCAAACTGAAAATATTGGTGTTGAATATAAATTTGAAAAAGAAGAAGATATTCAATCTACTATTTCTAAACTTACAGATGAAATGCTTGAACATGCTAGTAAAATGGAATTCGAACAAGCTGCTGAATTACGTGATAAAATTAAAGAATTGGAAAAATTGTTATAATTTAATATATTTTAACATAAAATAGAATATATCGTAAAGTTTATACAACCTTTACGATATATTCCATTTTTACAGCAACTCTTTTTTTATATTTCTCCAACTTTTTGACCATAAAGTGTTTGATTTATAAATTCTTGTATATTTTTTAATATTTCGTTTTCCTTCATTTCATCTGAATATTTTATAAAACCTGTTTGTTCACTAAATGTTTTTACTATTTTCTTTAATTCTTCAAATTTATATTCTTTGTTTATAAGCTTACTCATTACACATTTATCATATTCATTTAATAAATTTTCTATTGATACCTCATTCATAAAATTTCTACTCCTTATTATAATTCTTCTTTTTTATTTAAAAAAATATCATCAAATACTGTTGATAAATCAAATTCTATTCCTCCATCTTCTTTAGTATCTTCATCATGTTCAATAGATTTTTTTACACTATATTCTTTATTAAATTTTTGTATTTCTCTTGCAATTTGATAAATTCCATTATTTTCATCATTTTCTTTGTCAATATCTATAATAACACTATTTTCAATAACATTCATTAATTCTAACATTGCATCTGTCATTTTGGCTCTAATGTCTAATCCATCATATCCAGTTATCTCATTTTCTTCTAATACTCGTCCTTTATATATTGATGGTAATCCATATATTCTACCATTATTAACCATACTTCTAAATCCAGCTAATGCCCTATTATGTGTTGCTCTTCTTCTTCTATCAAGAGTAATTAATTGTTCTTTCCAACAGCTTCTATCAAATTCCCTAGAATTTCTTACTAATTTACATACTTCACTACTTTTTAACTTAAATTGATTATCATACTGATATGCTAATTTTGCATAATATGCTTGTTCTATTCTTAAATTTCTATAATCCATTATTTTTTTTATTTGGCTTAAATTTTGAGGTGATCTTTTTATATATGCTTCTATATCATTTATTTCCATTTATTTTTCCTCCTATTCAATATTTATCACAATAATATCTCATCAATAAATTTAAGTCAATACTATTCTGTAGAACAAATAAGAAAAATTTAAAATTTTTCTTTAATTTGTTCTTGCCAAATTTAAGTTTTCAACTAAAATGAAAAAATCTCAAAGAGCTAAAGAAAAGAGACAATGCCTAAAAAGACATCATCTCTTTGTTTCCATGCTTAAGATTTCTTAAGCAATTTTGTGAAGTAACCGTTTACCGATATCCACAGGGCCTTGTCAGAAGAAAGGTCAAATTTTCCTTCCTCTTCATTTTCGTTGTACTTCTTGCACAACGAGCGAAGTCTCTGGAAACTAATCTTTTCCCCATTAAGTTTTTTCATAATAATGTTATCCCGTTCTTCGATAATTTCTTCAATCAGCATAATTTCTTTACCTCCACATATAAAAAACGTATATTTAAATTATATCACACTTATATTTTTATGTCAAATTCTCATTATAACTCAAATTGAGAATTATATAATTCAGCATAAGCTCCATTTTTAGCCATCAATTGTTCATGATTTCCTTGTTCTACTATATTTCCATCTTTCATTACTAATATTAAATCTGCATTTTTTATTGTAGATAATCTATGTGCAATTATAAATGATGTTCTTCCTTCTGTAAGTTTATCCATAGCAACTTGAACTAATTCTTCTGTTCTTGTATCTACATTTGATGTTGCTTCATCTAATATCAAGAATGGTGAATCTTGTATCATTCCTCTTGCAATTGTAAGTAATTGTCTTTGACCTGCTGAAACACTATCATTTTCTGATAAATAAGAATCATATCCTTTTGGTAATGTTCTGATAAAGTGATCTAATCCAACTTCTTTACATACTTCTTTTACTCTTTCATCACTTACATTTTTTTGATTATATATAATATTTTCTTTTACAGTTCCTTCAAATAACCATGTATCTTGTAATACCATTGTAAATAAACTATGTATATTTTCTCTTGATAATTCTTTTGTTGAAACACCATCAATTCTAATATCCCCTGAATTAATATCATAGAATTTCATAAGAAGATTTACCATTGTTGTTTTTCCAGCTCCTGTTGGTCCTACTATTGCAATTTTTTGACCAGGTTCAGCTGTTGCTGTAAAGTTTTTAATTGTTGGTTTATCATTATTGTCATATTGGAATACAACATTATCAAATTCAATTTTTCCTTTTACATTATTTTTATCTAATGTTTTGTTTATTTTTGATTGATCAGCCATTTCTTTCTCATCTAAAAATTCAAATACTCTTTCACTTGCAGCTGCTGTTGATTGAAGTGATGTCATACTTTGTGCAATTTGTGATAATGGGTTTGTAAATAATCTTACATATGTTATAAATGCAATAATTACACCAAATGATATTATATTATTCATTGTTAATAATGCTCCAACTATACAAACTGCAACATATCCAAAGTTTCCTATAAAGTTCATTATAGGTTGCATTATTCCTGATAAAAATTGACTCTTTCTGTTTGCCTCACATACTTTTTGATTATATTCATCAAATTTTTTGTCTGATTCTTTTTTACCATTATATGCTTTTACAACATTTAAACCAGAATATACTTCTTCAATATGTCCATTTAAGTTTCCAAGTTCTTCTTGTTTTGCAACGAAATATTTTTGTGATTTTGCAAGTACTGCAAACATACCCATAAATCCAAGTAAACTTGATAATATTGCTGTTAATGCCATTATCCAGTTAGTGTAAAACATCATTATTATTGAACCTAAAAATAATGTTATATTACTTACTAATGTTCCTAATGATTGGTTCATTGTTTGTGCTATTGTATCAACATCATTTGTTACTCTTGAAAGTGTATCACCAGATTGATGTCTATCAAAATAGCTAAGTGGTAATTTATTTATTTTTACTGATATTCTTGTTCTTAAACTTCTTGCAAAATTATTTGCAACTTCTGTCATACAAATTGATTGTATAAATGTACATATTGCACTAAATAAATATAAAATAACTAATGATATTGCAATTGATTTTATTGCATCCATATTAATTTCTGGCATTATTATTTGACCATTTTCCATCTTTGGAATTATTCCTGCTTGTATTTCATCTGTTAATTTTGATAATCTATCTGGTGCAGAAATTGATAAAACTGCTCCTGCAATTGCTAATATTAATGCAATTATTATTAATATTTTGAATTTTCCTAATTCTTTTACTAATCTTTTTACTGCTGATTTAAAATCTTTAGCTTTTTCTCCCACTCCTGGTCCCATACCAGGTCCCATTGGTCCTCTTCTAGGAGGTCTTGATTGATTATTAGCCATTTTCTAATTCCTCCTTTGATAATTGAGATAGAGCTATTTGTTTATATACTTCACATGTTTTTAATAACTCTTTATGTGTTCCTTTTCCAACAATTACACCATTATCTAATACTACTATTTGGTCTGCATTCATAATTGTTCCTATTCTTTGTGCTACAATTAAGCTTGTTGCATCAGAGGTATATTTTTTCAATTCTTTTCTTAATACACTATCTGTTTTATAGTCTAATGCTGAAAAACTATCATCAAATATATATATTTCTGGATTTCTTGCTATTGCTCTAGCTATTGATAATCTTTGTTTTTGTCCACCAGATACATTTGTTCCACCTTGTGCCATATGTGCATCATATTGTCCATCCATTTTTTCTACAAATTCTGTTCCTTGTGCAACTTCTATAGCTTTTTTTATTTGTTCATCTGTTGGCTTTTCTTTTCCATTATCACCATAAGATATATTTGATTTTACTGTTCCATTAAACATTACAGCCTTTTGTGGTACATATCCTATTTTATCATGTAAAAATTCTTGTGTATAATTTTTTACATTTATTCCATCTACAAGTACTTCACCTTCTGTTGCATCATAAAATCTTGGGATTAAATTTATTAATGTTGATTTTCCACTTCCTGTTGATCCTATAAATGCTACTGTATCACCTTTATTTGCTTTAAATGATATATCTTTTAATAAATATTCATCTGCATCTGGATATTTAAATGATACATTTTTAAATTCAACTGTTCCAACTTCATTATTTGTTTTTGTATTTATTTTTCCATCTTTTATACTTATTTCTGTATCTAATACTTCATTAATACGATTTGCAGATACTTGTGCTCTTGGTAACATCATAAATATCATTGCTAACATTAAGAATGACATTATTACTTGCATTGCATAAGAACTAAATACTACCATATCTCCAAATAATGATATTTTATCTGCCATTCCTGCATCTTTTATTAGATATGCTCCAACATAATAAATTGATAGTATTACCATATACATGATTATATACATCATTGGTTGCATTACTGCAAATACTTTTTGGTTAAATAATTGTTGATTTGTTAAGTTATTATTTGCTTTATCAAATTTTTCTTCTTGATATTGTTCTGCATTAAATGCTCTTACAACTCTTATTCCTGTTAGATTCTCACGAGTTACTCCATTTAATTTATCGATTAATTTTTGTACTTTCTTAAATCTTGGTAATACAATTACCATTATTATTGCTATTGTAGTCATTAATATTGCTACTGCTACTGCTGTAATTGCACTCCATTGCCAGCTTTTATTTAATATTTTTGTTATTGCCCATATTGCTGTTATTGGGGCTTTTATTAATAGTTGTAATCCCATTGCTATTAACATTTCTATTTGTGTTATATCATTTGTTGTTCTTGTTATTAAACTACTTGTAGAAAATTGTTTTACTTCTTGCATTGCTAAATCTTCTACTTTATTGAATAATTTTTTTCTAATTGTCTTTGAAAAGTTTGATGATATTCTTGATGTTATATATCCTGTAATTACTGCTGCAACTAAGCTTCCTAGTGCACATGTAAGCATATATCCACCATTTACTAGAATATCTTTCATTTGGCTTCCTTCTGTTTGTACTAGTTTTGTTATTTCAGACATATAGTCTGGCATTTTTAATTCTAGCCATACTTGTGTAACTACTAATACTAAACAAATTAATGCCAAAATCCATTCTTTTTTTGTAAAATTTTTTATTAGTTTTAACATTTCTTTCTCCCTTCTTTTTTGCATAATAACTTTTCATATTTTAATACTAATTGTCAATTTTAGCAACATTATTATGCAAACTTTCACATAAAATTTACATTTTATTATATTCATTTAATTGATTTTCGAATAACATTTGGGATAGAAAAAGAAGTTTCAAAACTTGAAACTCCTTTTATTATCATATTTATAGGCAAATCTGTAAGCCGGGTTCTGTCATTTAAAATAGTCATTTATCTAGTACATATATTACTATATGTATCAAGCCACGCAATTCAGAAGGCGCCGAGCAGGCTTAATCTTCTTCTTAGGTGTTGCTCCAGATGGGGTTTACACTGACCCAATATGTCACCATATTAGCGGTGAGCTCTTACCTCACCTTTTCATCCTTACCTCTAAAGAGGCGGTTATTTTCTGTTGCACTTTCCTTAAGGTTTCCCTCACTAGACGTTATCTAGCATCATTGCTCTATGGAGCCCGGACTTTCCTCTCGTAAGTCTTTTCATCTCTTACCAGCGACTATTTAATTTGCTCGTTTTTCATTATAACATTTTTCGACAAATTTGTAAATCTTTTTTCTATATTATTTTGTTTCTGTAGATTGAGTTGACTGTGTATTTGTTGCTGTAGTTTTTTTATTATTTTCTTGTCTCATTTTATCAAGTCTTTCTATTAATTCTTGCAATGTCTTTATATCAGATCCCATCATTTCCCAATCATTTCTTGAATTTGAATCTGTTAAATTATTGTTTGCCTTTATAATTGTATCAATAAGTCCTTCTATATCTTCTGTATTATTAACTTCTAGATTAACAGCTGATTGTGATAATAATTTGCTTAAAGCATTTTCTAAATTATCACCAATTGCTACTTTTGTTCCAGATGCTACAATTACTTTTTCTAACGTAATTGGTTGATTTATTTCATTTGTTTTTGTTTGATATATAGTTTCTATATATAATAATGTATTATTTATAGGAATAATTTTCATTTCTTTTGAAATTTTAACTCCTGTAACATTCAAACTATTAAGTTCTGCTGATATTGTTTCATCTTGTTCAATTAGATTATCTAATTGATTTGCTCCTAATATGTTACTATCTGCTGAAAATTTATAAATTTTTAATTCATTACTCGTTCCATTACAAGTTCCTAATACATAGGATATAATATTTGTTTTATTTTTTTGTGTATACATCTGAACTAATCCAAATCTTGTTTCACCATCTGGTGTTTTTAACATTGTATAATATGGTTCTAATGTAGCTGTTTTGGTTTTTGAGGTTGATTTTCCATATGTAGCAAGTGACCAAATATCACTTTTTCTATATAAAACATCTTCTTTTACATTGTGATATACTCTTAACATTTCAGCTTGTACATTATATAATAATTGTGGATATTTTAATTGTTTTTGAATTTCTTCTGGAATATCATTTTCTTCAAACATTGCTGGATATATCTTTTTATATGCTGATATTATTGGATCTGTTTTATCTACTATATAAAATTTCATTTCGCCATTATAAGCATTTATTATAACTTTTACAGAATTTCTAATATAATTAATATCTCGTTTTTCTTTTTCTCCATCAATTGTTGTATATGACGAATATGGATATTTATCTGAAATTGTGTAAGCATCTATAACCCAATAAATTTGATTATCTTTAATTACTGTATAAGCATTTTCATCATATAATAAATATGGAAGTGCTGTTTTTGCTCTTTCAATTACATTTCTATTTGTTAATATCTTACTTTGATTTGTTACAGATGTTGAAAATGCAAGTTTAAAATCTTTATTTCTTACTGCTAATATTAATCTATCTAAAAATCCAACTTGGATTCCTGATTTTCCTTCATAACTATAAGTATGTTCTTCACCTTCACTATCTGTATAATCATATTCTTCTTTATTTTTTGTATTTGTTACTACTATTGAATTTGTTTCTAATCCATAATATATTCTTTGATTATCATCTATTTCTTTTTGAATATATTGAATATTTCCCTCTTCCGATGTTTTATTTGCATCTACTATTATTTGTCCTATACCATGTGTAAGTTCATATGTTTTATTATTATATGAAATTGATTGTTCTGCAATTTCTCTTGGTGCTATATATGCTAATTTTTCTTGATTATCTTTTATAAATTTAGTAGTTAATATATTTCTAAATGTATAATATCCTGCTTCTGTTTGTGTATCTTCTAAACTTTGTTTTACCATATTTTGACTTACTATTGGAATATTATCTAACAATTCTTTATTTTCATTAATTTCCTCTTCAGATATTGTCCCAGAATAACTAATATTTATTTCTGAAGCATTTATTCCATATGCTTCTCTTGTTGAATTTATATTTTCTTCAATATATTTTCTTTCTTTATCAAATTCATTTGGTTTTACAAAAATAAAATCTGTTCCTACCATTACAATAAACATCACAACTAGATATCCTGGAATTGATAATAATGTAAACATTATTTTTTTGTTTTTATTTTTTTGAAAAAATATTACAGATGAAATTATTGCTCCTATTATTACAAATGCAAATATTATATATCCCCATAATTTTATTGTTGATTCTACAAATCCTGCTCCTGTTAATTCAATTTCATCATTTAATGTTAAAAATTTCTCTGTTACTATATTTTGAGTACTGAATATTGTTAATATTCCTGCAAGAATTGCTAAAATTATTACATTTTTTAATAAACTTTTTATAAATTTACTTTTTCTTAGCATTGTTCTATCAATTCCATCAAAATATAAATTAAACACAATTATATAAAATGCTGTTATATATGCACTTATTAGAATAACAAATTGCATTATATACTTTATAATTGCTTCTATTAATGGTTTGGTAAACATATAATATGAAATGTCCATATTAAATATCATATCTGTTTTTTGAAATGATACCTTACTTGCACATAATAATACTTTTTCGACTATATTATTTGAAAAAATTATACTACCTATTATCGCAACAACAAATATTAAAGATTTATTTGGAAGTTTTGGCATTGTTTTATTTTCTGATTCAAAAAATGGTTTTAGACCTTTTTTTATTCCTATATTAGTGATAAACATACATATTGAAATAACAACAAAACTTATTCCCATTATTGAATATTTATATTTAATATTTGTCCAAAAATTTTGAACATATTGTTCTCCTAATTCTAGACATTCTAAATATTCCCCTCTTAATGTAAAATATGTACATATTAAATATATCGCTATAAATGCTATTACTAATATATTTTTTATTTTATTTAATTTCTTTTTTTCCATCTATTTTTTAAACTCCTCATAATTTTGTTTAACTACAAATATATTTATCTTACGTTTTTTATATTATTGCTTTTACAAAATCTTTAGAATTAAAAATTTCCATATCATCAATTTGCTCTCCAACACCTATGAATTTTACAGGTATATCATTTTCTTGTACAATTCCAACTACAGCTCCACCTTTTGCTGTTCCATCTAATTTTGTTAATACAATTCCTGTAATATCTGCTTGTTCTTTAAATGCTTTTACTTGTGATATTGCATTTTGTCCTGTTGTTGCATCAATTACTAATAATACTTCTTTTGATGCTTCTGCCATTTCTTTATTTACTACTTTTTGAATTTTGTTTAATTCATCCATTAAATATTTTTTATTATGCAACCTTCCAGCTGTATCTATTATCAATACATCTGCATTACTTTCTTTAGTTCTTCTTATTGCTTCAAATACCACTGATGCTGGGTCTACTCCTTCTTCTCTTTTTACTACTTCTGCTCCTGCTCTTTGTGCCCATATTTCTAATTGTTCTACTGCTGCTGCTCTAAATGTATCAGCAGCAGCAACTATTACTTTTTTTCCATCTCTTGCTAATCTTGCTGCCATTTTTCCTATTGATGTTGTTTTTCCAACTCCATTTACTCCTATAACAAGTATTACTGATGGCTTTGTTTCTAGTTTTAAACTATTATCACATTTTTCTAGAATTTTCTCAATTTCTTCTCTTAATGCTTCTTTTACTTGTTCACTTTCTCCTATTTTTTCTTTTTTTATTTTTTCTCTTAAATTACTTATTATTTGTGTTGATGTTTCTACTCCCATATCTGACATTATTAATGCTTCTTCTAATTCTTCAAGTAATTCTTCATCAACCTTTCTAAAATTACTAAATACATTATTTATTTTATCATTTATTGATTCTTTTGTCTTTGTTAAACCTTGTTTTAATTTATCAAAAAAGCCCATCTTTTTCTATTCCTTTCTTTATACAATACTTTTAATTTAATCTTAAAATTCTCTTTTCTTATAAATTTTTTTAAATAATAAAAATACAATTAATGATACACATACAAAAATACAATCAATAATTATGCATAAAATTAATGTTACTATATATTGACTCGATAATGTTATTATTTCAAAAATGTGTGTTAACAATAATATTATATATCCAATTAATGGTATTGCAACTACATAACTTCTTTTTAACTCTTTTCCTAAATATATAAATAAAATTGTAGCTATTATTAATAATATTATAATTGCTGGTTGTACAATATTTAATACCATTAAGTTCTTCCTCCTTTGTTTCTCATAATTTATATTAATATTAATAATTTTATTACAGACAATACTATAGTAATTGCTGACATTGCAGTATCCATAAATCCTTCTGTTGCTTCTCCTTTTTCATCTGTAACAGATATTTTGTATTTCTTAACATCTGCTATTTTAAAATATGTATCAATTTCTTTGGTTTGATTTTCTTTTATTTCACCAATTTCTAAATATTGAGTACCTAGCAAATTATCTTTTGATGAATACAAATATACTTTTATAAATTTTCCACTAAGATTTGTTGAATTTACTATTAAATTAATTTTTCCATTTACTGCTGTTGATTTTATTTCTTTGACTTGAATTCCTGATGGTATTTGTTCTACTTTTTGCATTTCTTTATATGTACTTTTTAACCCTACATTTATTAAGAAATCTGATAATATCCAAAATAATATTATCCATATTATATATTTTATAAATGTTTTTACTGTATTCATTAATTTCATTCCTTTCAAAATACTTCTATTCTTTACTATTATACTTGCAAAATCGTATAATTTCAAGTATTTTAAAAAATATTATTTCTATATGTAGCCTATTCCAACTTTGCTGAATACAATATATTTAAAGGAGGTCTGTTACTTATGGACTATGAATTATTAATGAATGGAAATATAAAATTAGGTCAAAAGGCTCCTGATTTTACAGCAAATTCCACATTTGGAAAAATAAACCTAAGTGATTATTCTGGAAAATGGCTCGTATTTTTTTCGCATCCTGGTGATTTCACCCCTGTATGTACTACAGAAATGATTGCTTTCGCAAGGGCTTATCCATTTTTTCAAAAATTAAATACTAATTTATTAGGATTAAGTATTGATAGTAATGCTTCACATCTTGCTTGGGTAAATGAAATATATAATTTGACTGGTGTTTCTTTACCATTTCCTATTATTGCAGATAGAAATGGCTCTATTGCTAGACTTTATGGTATGATTTCAAATGATGTTAGTACAACAAAAACTGTTAGAAATGTTTTTATTATTGATGGAAATGGTATTGTTCGTGTTATTCTTACATATCCTTTAAATATTGGTCGATTTATTCCAGAAATTATTCGTACTGTTGAAGCTTTACAAATTTCTGATTGTGCAGATGCTTCAACTCCTGCTAATTGGCAACCTGGTGTTCCTGTTATTATTTCACCACCTCAAACTTTTTCTGAATTACAGCAAAGGCTAGAGGATATTAAGAAAAATTGTAATGGCATTTCTTGGTATCTTTCTTTTAAAGAACCTTCTCAGAAATGTTTAAATGATATTAATATTGAAAAAAATTGCTAAATTAAAAAAATAAGAAGCTAATTCAGTTTTTTACTGAAAAAGCTTCTTATTTGTTATTCATCTCTTGTTGTATTTACTTTAAATAATTTCATAATTTCAACAATAACTATTGGTGATAATACTAATACAATTGTTTCGATTATATTATCACTTGGAAGGATTGGAATACTAAATATTGTTCTTAATTGTGGTATAAATAATATTACAACCATTAATAATGCTGATGCTAATATTGCTAATATTAAAACTCCATTTCCTAATATTCCTGTTTTAAATATTGAATTTTTATTATCTCTTATATTAAATACATGTATTAATTCTGAAAATGCTAAAACTATAAATGCCATTGTTTGACCAACTTCTATTTTCGTTTGTTCTAGTGTTAACCCATCTATTGCTGTATGTGTTGTTCCTAATCCTATTAAATATGCTGAAAGTGTAAGTAATCCTATCATTAAACCTTGATAAATAATTCTAAATGTTCTTCCTTTTGTAAATATTCCTTCATTTCTTTTTACTGGTTTTCTATCCATTATATCTTTATTTGCAGGGTCAAATGCTAATGCTAATGCTGGGAAGGTATCTGTTACAAGATTTATCCATAAAATATGTATTGGTAATAAAACTTGAATCATTGTTATATCAGATATTCCAAACCATTGTCCTATTTGTGGTGCAAATAATGTTGCTAACAATAATACAATAACTTCTCCAACATTACATGAAAGTAAAAATTGAATTACTTTTAATATATTATCATATATTCGTCTTCCTTCTTCAACTGCTGATACTATTGTAGCAAAATTGTCATCTGTTAATATTACATCTGCTGCTTCTTTTGCAACTTCTGTTCCTACTTTTCCCATTGCACATCCAATATCAGCTGTTTTTAATGCTGGACTGTCATTTACTCCATCACCTGTCATTGCTACAACTTCTCCATTTGCTTGCCATGCTTTTACTATTCTAACTTTGTGTTCTGGTGATACTCTTGCATATACAGAATATTTTCTAACATTTTTTGTTAATTCTTCATCAGTCATTTTTTCTAATTCTGTTCCTGTTAAAGCTTCACTTTCATCTTTTAATATTCCTAGTTTTTTAGCTATTGCAACTGCTGTAATTTTATGATCACCTGTAATCATTACTGTTTTTATTCCTGCTTTTTTACACTTTTCTACTGCTTTTTTTGCTTCAATTCTTGGTGGATCTATCATTCCAACCATTCCAATAAATGTTAAATCACTTTCTATTGTTTTCATTTCTGTTTTTGATGGCATGTGATCTAATTCCTTATATGCAAATGCTAAAACTCTTAAAGCATCTTTGGCCATTTTTTCATTATTTTCTCTTATCCATTTTGCATAATTGTTTATACTTGTTCTTACTTCACCTTTATATAAGAATGAGTTACAACATTTTAATAATTCATCAACTCCACCTTTTGTATATACTATATATTTTCCATTTTTCTTATTAACTGTTGTCATTAATTTTCTTTCTGAATCAAATGGAACTTCTTCAACTCTTGGATTTTCTCTATATATAGATTGTTCATAATCTAGTTTAAATGCCATATCAACTAATGCTGTTTCTGTTGGATCTCCTGCTAGTTGTCCATCTTCTAGCAATCGTGAATCATTACATAACATACAATTATATACTAATTTTTTGAAATCTTCTGTTGTATTTACTTTTTTTACATCTTGTAATTCATCATCACAAAATACTTTTTCTACTGTCATTTTATTTTGTGTTAATGTTCCTGTTTTGTCAGAACATATAACTGTACTGCTTCCTAATGTTTCAACTGCTGGTAATTTTTTTACTATTGCATGTTTTTTTACCATTTTTTGAACACCAATTGCTAATACAATTGTTGATACTGCAACAAGTCCTTCTGGTATTACTGCAACTGCAAGTGATACAGCTGTCATAAACATATCTATTATTTCTTTTCCTTGTAATAATCCAATAACAAATATTACCGCACATATTGCTAAACAAGCTATTCCCAAAGTTTTTCCTAAATCATTTAATTTTTGTTGAAGTGGTGTTTCTTGCTTTTCTGCATTATCTAACATTCCTGCAATTTTTCCTACTTCCGTATTCATTCCTGTATTTACTACAATTGCTTTTCCTCTACCATATGTTATTAAGCTTGATGAAAATAACATATTTTTTCTGTCTCCAATTCCAATTTCATTTCCATCTATTTTTTCTGTTATTTTTTCTACTGGAACTGATTCACCTGTAAGTGATGCTTCTTGTGATTTTAAATTTACTGCTTCTATTATTCTTAAGTCTGCTGCTATATAATCTCCTGTTTCTATTATAACAAGATCTCCCGGTACTAATTCTCTTGCTGGTATTACTTGTTCTTTTCCATTTCTTATTACTTTTGATGCATGACTACTTAATTTTTTTAATGCTTCTAATGATTTTTCTGCTTTACTTTCTTGTGCTACTCCTATTACTGCATTTAGGATTACTACTATTAATATTATTATTGTATCTGTAAATCCTTCTCCTTGTGCTACTCCAACTACTCCTGATACTATTGCTGCTATTATTAATACAATTATTGAAAAATCTTTAAATTGTTCTAAAAATTTCTTTAGTAGTGAATCTTTTTTCTTTTCTTGTAATTCATTTAGTCCATATTTTTTAATGTTTTCTTGGACTTGACTACTGCTTAAACCTTTTTGATAATCTGTTTTTAATTCTTGTTCTACTTCTTGGCTTGTCTTATTAAACCAACTTTTTTCCATACTAATTACCTCTCTTTTCTAATTGTATTTTAGCCTTTTTACTTTAGTTCTAAAGTTATACATATAATATTTATTCTTATTTATGTATTTTAGAACAAATAAAGACTTTTAAAGAAAAAATATAATTAAATTATTATATCCTTTCTTTAAAAGTCTCGTTTACTTTTTTGAAGCTTGTTAACCAGATTCTTTTGAATCGCGGTTGTTGATTAACAATTTAAAACTACTCCCTCTTAAATATAAAATTTTGGTGACCCGTACGAGAATCGAACTCATGATTAATTTTTTTACCTTTTTACTTATTTCGATTTTCGTACAAATCCAGTATTTTCAATTATTTTGCACTAAAGTTCTTTATAGTTATTTGTAGTTATCTAAAACTAAAGTGTTAAAAAAGTGTTAATTATTATGTGATGATTATACATATATTATTTTTGTTTGTCAAGCTTTCTATTAAACTTTTTATTAATGATTATTCAAGAAATTTTCTATTTCATTTTTATAATCTGATATTTTTAAATCCATACATATTTTCAATAGCATTTTTATAAAATTTACGCTCCTATTATATTTATCACTTAATTCTTTTACATCATTTTCTACTACATTCATATCTATAATATTCTCCTTTTTCGTTTGTTTGAAGCTTCGATTTATAAATATCGTAAAAATTATCCACTATGGTGGATATTATATGAAAGTGCCATTTTTCGATACAAAAAATAAAAATAGTACTTTTATGGTACTATTTTATATAATTCTTTTATATCTATATTTAATGCTTGTGCTATTATAATTGCCATGCTCAATGATGGCTCTTTTTCATTTCTTTCTATATAATTCAAATGCGAACTTGATATTCCTGTTAATTTAGATAATTTTTCTAAACTATATCCGCTTTTTTATTCTAATCTCTTTCAATAATATTTCTATTCTCATCTTTCCACCTTGTCTTTAGCATGTTCTATTTACTCTTATAGCATACATTTTATCCACTTTGGTGGAAATGTAATATTTTCCAAAAAGAAAAGAAGCCTTTTTAGACTTCTCTTGCTTTCTCTATTATCTTCTTAAAATTATTAGTCTGTGCATAGTATTTTAAACTTTCTACATTTAATAATAAGTAATCAGATAATAATTTATTATATTCTTTCTTGTTTTTTATTTTTAGATTCTTTATCATTTGTAGTGACTTTAAATAATATTCTTGCATATAAATCACCTCAAATATATTTTAACATTTTTTATGTTAATTGTAAGGTGAATTTTGTCGAATACGTTTTAAATTTTTGCATAAAAAAAGAACTAGTTTGTGGCTAGTTCTCTTAATTAGAATAATAATAATAAATTGTAGAATCTTTTATTGCCTCTCTACTTCTCATATTTGAATCTGCTCCTTTTCTTGCTTCAATCCAAGGCAATTCATTATGAGTCATTGCTTCTAACTGATTTCCTGTATATTTACCATAAGTATTAATTATTATATCAAGAAAATCTTTTGTTTCTTGTTTTAAATTTTCTACTAATGCTAAAAATCCATATCTATTGTATGTCATTTCTTCATATAGTTCATAAAATACTGGTCCATGAATCCAAGCTTCTGGATGTGATTCTACCAACCTATTAATTATATTTTGAGGATCTGAGTTATATTTTACAATATACCAACAATAAGCATAATATGTTACTTTCTGTACCTGTTTGTCTGAAAAAAATGGGCTTTTTCTTAAAATATATCTTGCTACATCAAATAAACCTTCCATATCAACCAACCTCCTCATTATATCCTTTTACAAATTCTTTTCCTGTTTCTGTTAATATTATAAAATTTCCATCTTCTGATAATTCTATAATATTTATATATCTTAAATTATATATCAATTCTTGTACTTTTTTAGTTGCAAATTCTTCTCTTTTATTTTTCCCCATATTTTTTATTGTTTTCATATAATATTCTTTTATACTTCCAGCAAAACTTTCAATTAATATTTGACTTTGATTTTGTAACATAACTTGCTTTAATAATTCCCTTGAATACTTGTTAGTAACTTGATATGCTGAAAAAAATCTAAAACTTTCTCTTTCGCTTATTACCTCTTCTATTTTACATTTCTCACATTTTTCTAAAACCTTTTGTCTATCAACATTTTGAATTTGCTCTTTCATTTCCTGCTTAGAGTCTTCCGTCATCCTTTTTATTTCCTGACTATCATATTCATAGGTCATATTTTTTGCATGAAATTCACTATCACCTTTTTTATAGCTAATATCTAAATTTGATATTATTTTATTAAAAATATATGTAGGGCTAACATTACATTCATATAATATTAATATTATAAATGCAACAACAAGTAATATATTAAACGCTACAAATATATTATTACATTTTTCTAATTGTTCTATACTTTCTATTATTTGATTCTTTATTAATATATTTGCAAATATAGTATAAATGAATGGTAATGAAAATATTATTATAATACACATTGTAATTACATAAGCAAGTTTTATATTTTCCCAAATATTAGTTTTTTCTTTTGTTACTATTTTTTCTTGTATTTCCTTTATTTTAATCCCCTTCTTAATTATATTTTTTATCATTATATTATATAAGTTTTAAAAATGCAACTACTATTTTTTAACATACTATTCAATAAAAAATGTGGAAAATAGTACATTTTATTGGCCTTTTAAAATCAAATTTAAGCCATTTTTATTTTGGGTTAATATAGTTTTATCCCTCAAATTTTGGTATAAAATTTATTTTTATCTTTTTTTACAAAATTCGACAACATTTTTAGTTTTAATGTGATATAGTGTAGAAAAAAGGAGGGAATTTGTATGATATATGTGTTTACAAGAGAAACAAAACCAACAATTCCAAGCACAATAGAATATTCATTCGTATTTAATGGAAAAAATTGTTCATTCTCTGTTGATAAGAGTTATTTAAAACCTAATATTGATATAAAAACTATAGTCTATACTCCAACTCCAGGTTGGCAACCAAATACTGAATATTATACGTTTTGTGAAAAGATTATTAGAGATATTATCTATAAGATGGCCAATAATGAAATAAAAATTTCAAACAAAATCACTATAGACATAAATGTCAAATTTATTGACTATGAAGTTTTAGAGGCAGAATAAAATCTGCCTCTTAATTAATTATTTATTTTTTGTTCCAACAATAATTGGAAAATCTTTCATCCATTCGCCATACATTATTTCACTCCTCCAAGCCATTTACAAAAACCAATTTTATAATTATTAGTTCCATTTACTTGATATCTTACCATAGCTCTATCATTAAATATTCCAAAGCAATCACAGCTTTCTCTTGGATCTAAACTACCTATTCTTTTCGTACAAGCTGTATCTGCGTATACAACTTCTGTTGTACTTCCATTTTGATATCTTTTCACTTCTTCATCACTCCCATTTTCTACATTTTCATTTTCTGTATTTTCATTATTTATTGGCTTATCTTCCAAATATGATTTAATCATATTTAAAAATCTATCCCAGCCCAAATCTAGGGTTCTATGTGGACAATATTTATTTGCAAAATCTTGATGTTTATGTACTCTATCAATTCCCCAATTATATTGTTTTAATAAATATGCTATATATTCTGCAGCTAATTTTTCTGCATCATCAAACTCTTCTCCTCCTGATTTTGAATAACATATTTCTATATTAATCATATGAGCATTTCCTCTTCCATATCTGCCATCTCCAGAAGCAAAACAGCTTCTTTCAAAAGGTAATCCAGTTACAACTCTAAAGTTATCTACTGCTGCATGGAAAGATACTTTTTCAGGTCTCCCAAGCATATATGATATTTCTGCCATTGCAGAAGCATCATTGTATGTATTATGTACAGATATTCCTTCTTTTTCTGTTACATCTGGACATTTTATTGCATATTTAGCTTCTGGACATATTACATTAGTTATTTGCATTATCTTCACCTGCCTCATATTCAGTTTCAAAAATATTTTCTGAAATATTTTTATTGTATAATTCTTCATTGAACTCTACATTTTCTCTAATAACATTATCTTCTTCCATGAACTATTCCTCCTTTTTGCTTATTGCTTTTTGTCCCAATAAATATGTTCCAAGGACTCCCTGCACTACTGCTATAACTTGCACTATTTGAACAGCATATGGTATTGTTATACCATCTACAGCATTAATTCCAGCTACTAATGCACTTACTATTGCTAATATGTTTGTTAAATACTTTGCTATTGTTTTTACCTTTTCCATAACATTTTCCTCCTAATCTGTTATTTCAAAATCTTCTATTTTCTTCATTAAAGACTCTACAAAAGAGTTTCCCTTTAATTTGAAATAGATTTCTGCACTATGTTTCACACTTTCTAGCTCATAGTGCGTAATTTGTTTTCTCTCTTTACATCTATCATATATTGTTAATATATCATTTCTTAAGCTACATTTTGTTGCTTCTATCATTGACATACAGAAACTAAACATTGCTATTGCAAATGTACCTAAGAAGGTAATTAAAAACCAATATTCTTTCAAAAATTCTAATATTTGTGTTATCATTATTCTTCCTCCTTAGTAACTATTTCTGTATTTTCTTCTGTTTCTTCTACTTCAATATATGTATCTTCTACTAGTAATGTCAATTCTGCAAATTCTTCGTCTGTAATTTTACTCATTGCGTAAAATACATTTAATTTGTTCTCTATGTCTGTCTTTTTTTTGTAATATTTCTTTGTGATTAGTCTCTTTAATAATTCAGTTATCATCTTTTACACCTCACTTTCTAAATCTGTTTGCATGTTATTCAATAACATTGCACTTGTTTCTGTTGTACTTAATAATTGTTTTATCTCATCTATTTGTGCTTGTAATTTGTTATGTTCTGTTTCTGTGTCTTTAAGATATTTCAAGCTTACAATCGGATTTACTTCTGCAGATTCCGCTGAGATATTTGTTATATTCTTATATGTATGTGATTTATTATATATCTCATCTAACACCTTGTTTTGTGCTTCCGTACATTCTATTAATTCTGGTTCTTCTAATAAATAATAAATTTTAAATGGACCATTATCATTTATATACTTTCTAAATGCTTGACTATAATTATTTATTGTTAATTCTTCTCCAAAATTTTTTTCAATATCCTCGAATGGTATTGATATCATAAATTTATTACTATTTATATATGTCTGGATACCATCTTCTTTGCCCCCCCACATACTATTATCCTTTGCTTTTAATTTGTCACATAATATATCATTTCTTACATTCGTTGTTTTCAAGTCATTTTTCACAACTGCAAATGCAATATTTCTATTAGTTTGAAAATTTGCAAATGTTCCACAAACCTCTATATTAGTAGTTGGAAATGTCAACATTATTTCTGTTTTTACACAATGTTTCTCATACCATTTTCCATCTTGTTTTACAAAAGTATCACCTTCGAACATCGGTTGTTGAACATCTACTAAATATGATTGCTCTTCATGTTGTACTATATTAGTTAAAGTTGTTGCCTCATCTAATTGAATATCATTTTTATCTATATAAACAAAATGCCCTGATGAATACCCATTCCATACAAGTGCTTTTACTGTTTTTCTAGCATTAGATATCAGTGAATATTTCCCAGCATTTGTTCCATCAGTTTGCATATAACTTGTACTTCCGTCTGTATATGCTATAAGAAATTGTCCAATTAATTTGCCTGTATATGTGTACCCAACAATATTAACTTGAAATACATATTGCGTATTTTGTTTACAATTCAAGTTATATCTTTGTGTAACACCAACTAATTTTAAACATTCTACATTATTATATTTTTCATAAGCATTTCTTGAATTTAAAGATTTTAACTTATCAATATCAATAAAATTTTTATTAAATATATCTATTTTTGCACTACCACAATTGCAAGAAGAATAATTGCTTATGCGAGTACCATAAGCAATCTTTATTTTGCAATCTTTTATATCTTCTAGTGTTATTGTTTTATTTGCATCTTGCCACATCAACATTAATGAGATTTTCTTTGTATTCTCTTGTAGTTTTATAGTTTTGTCTTTATTATTTGATGACATATTATTTTTTATTATTACGTCATTTTCATCAATCTCAAAAACATTATACTTTAAATCCTTATCTGTTCCTAGTGAGATTGTAATATCTTTGTTCGAAATAACATTAATATCTTCATCTGTTAATAATCTTATTGTAGTATTGGCTTTTTGTGTTGTTGCTCCTACAATACCACTATAGTATCCTTTTCGTGCAAAAATAGTATCATTTAAAATGTTTATATCATCTCCAACAGCCTTTAACTCACTTGGAAAATCTAGGCTTGGACTTGCTCCGTATTGCTCATATGGCTTGTCTTTATTTTCGTAGTCTGTCAATAAAACTTGTAAAGTTCCACTAACTAAAATTCCAGTATTTTGTTGCTGAACATATATTTGTTGTAAAACATCTCCTGCCTCTAGAGTCAAATCAGTAGAAACTCTTAAATATCTTGGTTCTGTTTCACCATTTTTTATTAATTTTACTGACAAAATTGCATTTGTTAAATTACCAAAAGCCTTTAAATACATTTGTTTAGTTATTTCCAGTCCATTACCATCATATTCAACTAACATATGTGTAAACATTCCTGTAGTTGTTCCCTGATATGAAACACTTGACTCATCAATTTTTGTTATAGTAACACCTGCACTTTTCGTTGATGTAGATGTTATCTTAAATTGATTATATCCCTCTCTAGTATCTTGTTGGTGATTTCCACCAATTTCAATTTCACACCTGGCGTCTGAACTATCTTCTATGTGAATATTTTCTCCACTTACTTCGTTAACTACTGCTATACTCTTTATATCATTTCTTAATCGTTCATTTTCAGCTTGTATTTCCTTAATTGTCTCTTTATTTGCTTTTATGTCCTCATCTTGTTCATTATCTTTTTTATTTATTGTTTCTGTTGCTGTTTTTATGCTTCCTTGTATAGCTTCTATATCTTCTGTATTTTTAGAAATCTTTTCATCTCTTGTTTCATTGCTTTTTTCTAAAACATCTATACTACTTTTATTTGTTTTATTATCTTCTTTTAATGTACTTATATCTTTTTGTGCTTGCATTAATTCTTCTGCATTGTTATCTACTACATCTTGCATTTTATCCCAGTTTTCATTTAAATAACCTTGCACATCAAATTGTTCTGTGGAATTTACATCTCTATGTATATTTAATTCTTCAATCTTTTTTACTGCCATATAATCCTCCTTTTAATCATCAGTTTCATACCAGCCACTACCAGCTATTTCAAAATAATTTGTATTAGTTATTTTTAATTTTTTAGCAGAACTCTCTAATGCTTGTATTCTTATTTTTCTATCTTGTGGGATAAATGCTACATTCAAATTGTCTTCCAACAATGAATATACCAAGGCCACATTCAACGATTGCTGTCCAAAATACTTGTCTCTTGATACAAATGGCAAACCTTCAATAACAGCATAATTTTCAGTTCCATTTAATTTTGTAATTTTACCTCTTACATAAAAATCCACAAAAACAAGTTTTCCTATTCTTTCATATTTTCCGACTTGAGTAGTATATGTTATGGTTGGAGCTTTATTCTCTACAGTATTGATGCTTGGTGTCCATGTTCCTTCTTTCATTTTATCTTGTTTACCAGCTTCAATATTATTCTGAAATTCAGTCAGTGTAGTTTGATTTAACTTTGTTACCTTATTTATCCAATCTATTAATTTCATTGTTTTTCCTCCTTAAGTACCTTTATTTCATTTTGAAGTGCCTCTACCTGTTGTGATAATTCTTGTATTGCTTTAGATAATGTAGCAATAATCGGTAATTCATTAATATAATATCTTTCTTCAAGTGTATCTGTTTTTTCTCTTTTTATTATAAAATTAGGATCTATTTCTTCCATATCCTGTGCAATATATCCAATATTATAATGTTTTCCGTCGTCTTTTTTATCAAATTGTTTATGTTGAATCTTATTTATTATATCTAATGCTTTTACTTCACAATCTTTTATATTGTCTTTTATTCTTCTATCTGATGAAATATTATTTGCATATACATTGCCTCTTACATTCAAATCGCCATAAACTGATGCTGTATCTGTATATAAATCAAAAGATACTTTATTGTTATCTGAACCAAGTATAATTGTTCCACCGAATGCGTGTAATGAGCCATCATCTGTAAATAATACATAATCGTCACCATTTCCTAATTTAAATGAATTTGATCCACCTACATTTCTGTAAAACGATATATTATTTAATAATTTTATTTTCGCATATCCAGATTCTAAATCTTGAGTGCTTATAGAGAACAACATCTCATCATTATCTGTATTAATAAATTGAATTGCATTATTTACTTCGTCTGCATACATTTTTATATTTCCACCAATTATTCCTGTTGATATTCCGTCTAATAATATATTACATGAAGCTAGTACTAATTCTCCGTACGATGCATCAGAAGCTTTCTCAGCCATTTCAAAATTTTTAATATAAAAAATTGGGTGGAATTTATTATCTGATTTTGTTTTTATTCCCCAAGCCATACCATTCGAAAGCTTTTGATTATAATCAGCTAAAACTGAAAATGCAATGTATTGATCATTATCTTCTTTTTGTACACCCATATCTCCAAATATTGTTGTTCCATCACTTTTATAAAAATGTTGTCCAGTTTTATCAAGTGCCATTAGCACTTTTTTATTGCTGTCTAATATTGCAAAACTTGCATTATTATTTATTATCATCATTTGTATAAATTCTGATATTTGATTCCATGCTAATTTTACCGCTTCAGCATTTTGTTGAATATATGTTCCAACTTCTGTTTTGCCAACTTTTTTATTTACTTCTGATGTTATATTTTCTGATACTAATTTTATTGCAGCATTCATTTCAGTCGTTTTAGAATAACTTTCAAGCTTTTTATTTACATTAATATCAACTTGTTCTGCAGTTTGATTTATTGCACTATTCATTTCAACTTTTGAAGCATAAATATTTGTCATGTCATTTTGAATTGCAAATTTAGCTTTTAAAACTGCTGTATAGTTTTTTATTGATAATGTGTTTGTACCATCAAATAATTCAATTGAAAAATCTCCTAAATCTTCTGTTGCTACAGTTGATTTTATACTTCCATCTGTATTGATTCTTCTTATTACTTTTGCTTTTCCATTTTCCAATATATATTCGTCATATGTACTGTCATTTTGTCTTAATACATCTTTAATTCCTAATTCATATTCCTTGGAATTTCCTTTTGAATCTGTTACTACAATTATGCTATCTCCAAGTAAATATAGATCGTCACTTAAAACTACATCATCACCAATTTTTAAACTACTAAATACATCATTATTTCCACAGATATGTAACTCGACTAATTCACCTGCAACCGCATTTCCTAATTGTATTGTTTTATTTCCTTCAATTGTATTTGTTGTTTCTTCTATATGTGATACTTTATCACTTATAGAATCTATTGTTTGTTCATGTTTTGTTAGTTTTTCAGTGTTTTCTGTTGTTTCCTTAGCTAATTGAGTTAATTTTAAATTTTCTTCGTCTATTTGACTTTGAATTTTTCTATTTATAACTTGTTGGCTCTGTTTTCTTGTTGTTGTATCTTGTTTTTGTTTTATTGCTATTTTACTTTTTATGTCTGCTATAAATCGTTTGTTTAATGTCATTTCGCCTTGATAAATTACCTTTTTGCCATCAATATTAATAATATCTCCAATATCAACAGCTGGATTTATTATTGTTGTTCCTTCAAAACTATAAAAATCTAAATCTTTTACAGCATCATATATTTTTTGGATATCATCTTCTTCGCTAATAAATAAATTCTCTTGTCTAATCCAAAGTGTATCTTTTGTTTCATCTCCTACTTTAAATGATTCTGTTCCATTCTCATAAGCTACTCTTGATATCTGATGTCCTTCACCCCATTTGTAAGTTTTAAATAACCTTTGAGGAATTATTTCTTCATCTTCTCCAAGTTTTTTTATTTGAATTTTACCAGTTCTACCAGCACAACAAAATCCTCCAGCTTTTTCTGAAATATAACTCATATACTCTCTTGCTTTTACTTCATTGTCATAAACATATATTTTTTTATTAGAATTAAGAAAAGAGCTTGTTTCTAATTCAAGCCCTTTCTTTTTACATATATCTTCTGCTATTTCACTTAAAGTTGCATAGCCTTTTTTCTTTATCAATTCACTAGCATCATAATATCCATCGTCTGCATCTAATTTTATAATATTGTCTACAGCTTTTATATTTATTACATTGCTATCTTCATCGTCATAGTCATCTACATTATAAATCCCGTATTGGCATCATTTCAAAACTATCATCATGTTTTGCTAAACTTTTTACTTGTAATTTGTTTAGATCACATACTAGCATTTTATTTAGTTCTGCAACTGTTATTGCATGATTTACTAAAACACCATATTCTATTCTTATTGTCTTAGCGCTTATTATTCCAAAACTTTTGTGTATTTTCATCTCTATGTATTGACTTGGAACACTTCCCAACTCTAGTTTTTCATCAAATAGTTCTCCTCCATGTTTAAAATCTAGCAAATATTTGGGATTTAATAATACATCATCTATATAAATATTAGTAACTGTTAGTGCATTGCTTTTATATATTGTTTTTATTGCTTTTTCTGTTAATCCTTTATACATCGTTTACCTCCAAAACAATTTGCTTTTGTGCATCTGTTAATTCTTTTTGCATTAAATTAAATGATGTTTTCCATTTTGTCTTTTCTGTTTCTGTTCCTTTTTCTGTTTTTATCATTTCAACTTTTCTCTTTGAAACTCTAAACTTAGCTCCTTCTAAAAATCCACCTTTTACAACTGGAATTTTTATATCCAATATAAATGGATTCTTAAATGTTTTTTGACATAATTCTTCTGCTTCTTCTTCTGTATTAAAATCCCATGACATAGAAAGCTTTAACATTCCTACTGCGATAGGATTATCAATTAAGGAGCCATCATCATTTGATGTATAACTATCTTTGTCTGTATCTTCTATATCTGCGCTATATGTACTTGGTGTTGGTAAATTTTCCTCTTTTCCATGTTCTCTCCATAACATAATTTTATCCTCCTATTAAAGCTTCTATGTCTTTTCCTGTTCTTCTTGTTTTATCTCTTAAATCATCTAATAATATTTGTCCTAACTTTTTGTCTCCTACTTTTACTGTTAGATATATTGGTCTATCACTATTATCTAGTGATGCAAAATCTGATAATACATCTTCAAATGTATTTGCAATATTTGATGGTTGAATATTTATAGGTTCTATTTTAGGTTGAATTGGATTAAATCTAGTTATTGAATCAGTATTAATTGTATATGACATCATGTTTGCCAAATTTTCTATTTCACTTTTTACTTTATTTGTATTAGCCTTTATTCCACTTACCATTAAGTCTATCATATCTGGCATATATGTATGAAAATTGCTTAATGGTCCATCTTCTGGCTCAGAAAATCCTAATAAGCTTTTTATTTTATTTGCCACTGAATTTACTGCACTAGTAACTCTTCCTATGTTGTTTTTAATACCTGAAGCCATATTGCTCACTAAATCTTTTCCCCAATCAGATGATTTACTGCTTAAATTGCTAAAAGTATTTTTGATTGTCTCTGACATACTTGATAAGTTTTTATCATTTTTAATGTTGTTCCAAGTATCTGTTATTTTGCTTTTAATATTATCAAATTTTTCTTTTGCATTGTCTTTTATATTTTTCCAAGTATCTGTAACATTTCCTTTTATTTCTTCCCATTTTTCTTTTGTTTTGCTTTTTACTTTTTCCCAAGTATCTTCTACTTTTTCCTTTATTTCTTTAAACTTATCTTTCACATTTTTAGAAAATTCTTCAAATATTCCTGCAACTTTTTCCCATATTCCTGTTAATCCATTTTTTAAACCTTCTATAATAAATTTTCCTTGTTCTTCCATAACTGTTGATGGAGAATGTATTCCAAAAACACTTTTAAAGCCATCTATGAATGGCTTAAATATATTGTCATATATCCATTGCCCTATGCCAATAACAGCATCTCCTATTCCTTTAAATATTCCTAATACTATATTTCCTCCACATTCTTCAATCTTTTCATCGAAATATTTTCCTATTCCAGTAAAAGCATCACTTATTAATGTTCCCAAAAAAAGTGCAAGTCCACCTAGTGCAGTTCCTATACCTTTGAATATCGCTGATACAACTCCGCTCCAATCAATATTTTTTACAAATTCTTCAACATCTCTTGCTATTTGTTGCCAGTCAATAGTTTCTAATGTTGTAGATATTGTGTCTAATGTTCCTTTTATTCCTTCACTCAATGTTTTAGCTGCTACTGACCAATCTACATTATTGAGAAATCCATTTATAGAATCCCCTATAGCTTTTCCAAATTGTTTCCAATCAAAGTTAGTTACGAAATTATAGCAAAAATAAATAATTGTATTTAATCCTTGTGCAAATGTATTTCCAACCTTATTCCAATCAGTTTCTTTTATTCCACCATTTAAAAATTGTGCAATATTAGTTCCTATTTTCTTTGCTGTATTTTGAATTTTGTCCCAAGGTATACTATTTATTGCTTCATTTATTTTTTTACCAATTGTTTCCCCTACTTGATACCAATTTCCTTGATTTATCGCATCAATTATTGGATTAGAATTACTATCCATTTTTGATAAATCTATATTAGGATTGCTTGAACTATTGCTATTATTCTTGTTATCTGAAACATTGTTAATTTCACTATGCACACTTGATAAAGATTTACTTGCTTGTTTTGCACTACTTGATGTATTTTTTATTGATGAAGATGTTGCTTTAGCGAATATATTTACTCCTGACATTGCATAAACTACACTTTGAATAGCTTTCATCAATTGATATACTAAACTAGTTACATATTGTATAACTGGCGCAAATACACTCCCCATCGCATATTTCATATATTCTATATTTGCACTTAATTGTTGTGCTCCTTTATTTTGACTTCCTAGCCAAGCTTGAGCACTACCACTCAATGCAGAATAGATACTTCTTAAACTAAATAATGCTGTAGCATATTTTAATACATGTCCTAGTCCATTTTTTATTCCACCATTCCATTGTTTTATTTGGTTCATAATTTTAATTGTTATTCCTGATATATTATTCATAGATGGTGTTATTTTCTTTAAACTTGAAAAAAAGCTAGAGAAAAAGTTTCCTTTGCCACCTTTTTCTAGCTTATCTTTTTTATTGTTTAATCTTTCTAATTCTGCTTCAGCTTCTATTATTTCTTTAGTGTTTAAATGTATCTTACCCTCTTTTGCGTTTTCTAGTTTTTCTTCTACCTCACTTATTTTATATTTTACTAATTCTAACTCTTTCGAACCTCCAACTTGTTGCATTTGTTGTTTAAATTGTCTAACAAATGGAATAACTTGTTGAATTTTGCTTTTTATCATATCCCATAAATTAATTGAGTTTGTATCTGGTTTTATATTTTCTGTATTATTATTAATGCTTCCTCTATATCCAGTTATTTTAGGTCCAGTATTTTTAAGTTCTGGTGCTTTTATTTCTGGAATTTTAATTTCTTCTGATGTACTTTTCAGTGTCTTTAAATGTCCTGTTAATTTCATTATTTCTTTAGAATAACCAGTAATATTCTTTATATTAAATGTTTGTCCATTTATTGTCATTCCACTAATATCGTTTGGATCAAAGTCTTTTTTATAATTATTCACATAATCATTAATTGCCTTAGTATCATACTTTATGAATTTTTTATTAGATGTTTCATTCGTGCTTTTATTAAAATTCATTGTTTTTTTTCTAACGTTATCATAAGCATTTGCTAAGGCTCCTATATTGGCTTTATATTTAGTAATCTCTTTTGATACACCTTTTATTTGTTCTTTTAATCCATATATTTTTATACCTGAAATATCGTTTGGATTCCATCCGTGAGGTTGTCTGTTTTTTTAGACTATCTAAAGCTCTTTGAGTTTGACTTATTGTTTTCTTTGCATCTTTATTGTTAACCTTAATTGATATTTCGTTGTTTTTAGTTGCCTTTTTAATATCCTCAATTTGTCTTTTTACTTGAACTGCTGATTGTTTTACTTTATTATTAAACTCTTTCATATTTACTTTTGAAAAAGCTTCTTGTGCTTGTTTCATTACTTTCTTTATTGCTGGTAAAAACTTCTCAAATTCTTTTAATGCTTCTTCTACTTTTGCAGTTACAATGATTTCTATCTCTTCCACTGTCATAAGCTAGTCCTCCTTTCATAATATATTTCAACAAACAATTCATTTAAATTGTAAGTATTCTTAATAGCATTTTTTTGCTATCATCAAATATGGTTAATGCATCATCTACAGATATTGAATATTTGAACATTGTTCTCAATACATCTGTTACTATTGGTGCATTATCCTTTGATGTTTTAAAATCATTAAATATTGTATTATATTGTTTTTGTACCAATTCTTCTAGAGTTGGTTTTGTTTTTTCTTCCATACTTTCCTCCATTTACTTATATTTTAATTTAACACTTGTTTTTAAAAAGGTTTTCAGAAATCAGAAAAACCGATAAAAGAAGAATTATCCTTTTGGGCTCAAATTCTAGCAGCATTTATACAGATGCCACATTAATTACAGGTGCTTCGGCACCTTCTTTTTTTATTTGAAAATCTCCTTCAATTATCACTTGTATATCATTTGTCTTTATACTTGTAATGTTGTCATTTATTATTATTTCAACCATATTTCCTCCCATTATAAAAAGCACCTTTTATGGTGCTTTAGTTTTAACATATTGATATTTGTTCTTCTTCCATTCTTGGAAGTATTCCTTTTGATTTCAAAAACTCATATAAAAATAATCTACCTTTTTGAGTCCACATCATACTTGTCCTACTTCCTTGTGATCCATTTGAATGTGTAAACTCAAATGTTTTTGTTTGTGTATATCCTTTTCCTCTATATTTCTTATATAAGAGCCAATCTTTACCTTGTTTATATTGAATACCAAATTTATTTAATACTTTATTAAATTCTATTGTCGAAAATCCATAATCACAAGCTATTACATTTGCCTTTGTTAAATCATCACATTGTAATATTCTATCTGTATAATCAGCTTTTGGTTTTAATTCTCCAATAAGTTGGTCTTTTTTATTATTCTCTGCAAGTAAATTGTTGTTTTCTTTTCTTAAATTCTCAACTTTTGTGTTTAATACATTCATAGCCTTTAAGATTAATTCATCTTCATTCATATTTTCTTCACCTGCTATATATCCACCTGTTTTTCTTATGGCTGGTAATACTTCACTTGTTACCCATTTTTTAAACTTTTTAGCATTTGGTAACTTACTTGACATTATCAAACTATATAAACCACTTTCATTTATTAACCATGTTTCCTGTTTTCTTCCTAATTCATCGACGATGGGATATTTTATCCTATCATCTTCATCTATGTGATTTACTATTGCTTTATGTGGTTCTTTGTATATTAAACTTTCAGCTACATCTTTTCCAACAAACCAAGGCTCATTATTTATTTCAAAACTTCTAATTTCTCCAAACTCTTCATTTTTAAATATCATTAAATCATTCATACTACTTTATTCTCCTTTTTGTATTATTTTTAATCCTTTTACCTTCTTCCACTCCTTCAATATGTACTAAAACTATTGATATTGTTAAAGGTAATACTATACTAAAAAACATCCCCCATAAATTAGTTATATGCATTTAGAACACCTTCTTTCTTCAAGTTGTTCTATTAAATCTTCCCATGTTGCTTTTCCGTCTTGCACTAATTTATATCCATTTTTACAAAAGTTATAAACATATGAATCAATTCTCTTACCTATTTGTTTTTCATACTCAATAACATATTTATCAAATTTACTTATTTCGAATTTTTCACTCTTCTGTAAATGAAATCCATCTTGTAATTCTTTTTCAATTCCACTTATAATTTCATCAAGTGTTCTCTTTTCATTTTGTGCAATACTTATTATAGTAGTTCTATCTTTAATTGTAAAAGTAAAATAAGTATTATCTTTAAAATAATTTTCTTTGTCTTGTTCTTTTGTTCTATATTCAATTTTTAATTTTGGCATAATAAAAAGACCTTCCTTTCAATTTTGTATTGAAATTTCAGTCCTACTATGATACAATATATTTGTAGGAACAAAATTTCTATGTATTGGATAATGTGAAAATTTGGCGATGGACACATTATCCTACTTTTTTATTTCTGTATAGACCTTATCTATACCCTCTCTAATTATTTCTGATTTTTTCTTTCCTGTTTGATTACAACAATATTCTAACTTATCTATGTCACTCTGTGATAATCTTATTCTTGTATTAAGTTTTTTAGGGTCATCTGTTGGTCTCCCTTTCATTTTTCCACCTCTCTTTCTGTATCCACATATATATTATAATATGTATCCACAAATGTCAAGAGGTTTTTTAAAAATTTAAAAAAAGAACTTACGTAAGTAAATTCTTTTCTTTCAATTTAATTATTAAATTTTCTGTGCTTATATTCTCGTTATATTTCCATTCTATTAATATTACATTATGTTCTATGCATAATTTTTTCTTTCTGTTGTCATTCTCTTGTTGACGAATAAAACTTTCTTTCCCTCCAAAAAAGTTAATTGGTTCGAAATGTTGTTGTCCCTGATATTCTATTGCTATTTGTCGAGATGGTATAAAAATATCTATTGATTGCTTTCCTAGCCATTCTGTTCTATACTGATAAATAGCATCTTTAAAAACATCTTTTACTATTTTATATAATGTTAATTCCGAAGTATTTTTGAGTTTCGTATTTAAAGGTAACCCTAAAATTTCTTTTATAACATTGTCTCTTTCTATATATGCATTATGTACCGCCTTCATTGAATCATTAAAATTGTTAAATCTATAATTCCAACAAATTATATTATTTAACGCTTGGTATGTCTCAAATTCTTTAATATATTCTTCATATAAATATTTCATTGCTTTATTTTCTTTTACATGAGTAGCTTTAATAATTTCTTGAAAAATTTCATTTTCTTTGCTTATATCTATATTTTGGGCAATGCAATTTTTGTATATCTGTCCATGAGTTCCTATTCCTAATATATCACTAAACAAATAATTACATACTCTTATTTCATTACCATATAGAATATTCATATTATATATTCTTTCAATCTCATTTATATTAAAATATACTTTATAATTTATATTTTTTTCATTATTTAAAACATTATCTAATATTTCAATTTTTTCCGCATAATGGTATGCATAATATTCCTTTACCCAAAAGTCTAAATCATTTACTTTTCCAAAGAAAAAAACTGTTTTATCTTTAGGAATTTTAAATAATCTTCTTTTTATATTATATTTTTTTAATATATATTTTCCCTCAAAACTATTTATTTGTTTTAACATCTCTTCTTTTGTCGGATACATTTCTTACTTCCTTACATACAAGTTAATCTATATTATATACAATAAAAGCATCAATTTATCAAGTTCTTTCTTAGTTGTTTTGTTTTTTTGTTGCTCTTAATGGTGCTCCTACATTATCTCTAAAACTTCCTAATAATATCTTTATTGTATCTAAAAACCATCCAATCATACATAACCCAAAAGTAAATGTATATAATAATCCTTTTCCTATATTTCCAACATAATATTGATGTAAACCAAACCATCCTCCAAATATACACATAATTAAAGCTGTGTCTTTATTTTTATCTGATGTAATCGTTTGATAATGAGCCATATTGCATTCCTCCTCTTATTTATTCTATAAAAGGATTATATCACTTTTTTTGAAAAAAGTTGTCGAAATTTGTCGAAAACATTATTTTTTTAAAATAATTCTTTATAGCAATCTCTAATAAGTATTGATTTTGCATTTTGATTCATACAATCACCTGCAATTAATTTATTTGTCGTTGCTTCATTTAAATTAATTTGCGTTTTTAAATCATCATTTCTTTTTATTAAATTAGCTTGGCAATAATTAACTATATCTTTATACCTTCCATTCCAAAATTCACTAGGTTTTAGTCCAAAAAAATATGATAATAGTTCTAATGAATATATTAAATCAGTTGTATTGTCAGCGTTGCTTATTTTTTCTAATATTCCATCTAATCCTCTGAAAATATTTCTCTTTCCGCCAATTGTCCTATTATTTTTTCTGCTGATGTCTTGATTAGTGATTCCATATTGATTCCTGATAATGGATTTGATATTTTCTGTTCCATTTCCTCTTTTGTCATTTGACTTTTGAAAAAACCCTCATCATTTATTGCACCTGCTATTTCACTAAATATATCACCATATGCTTTGTTGTTTTCTTCTTTATAATCATCTATAAATTCAAAAACTTCATCACTTGTTTTAAATGATTTAATTCCCGCTTCATCTTCTGCAAACGCATATATTATTTTTGCTAAGGCATCTAAATCATTTTCGGTTACTGCTTTAAAATATAAATCTTCAAAATTCTTTCCTTTTAATATATTAGTTATATTTACTATTTTTCTTGTTGTAAATACTAAATTTATTGTTTTGTTTTTGGTTACTAATTCCATATTTCTCTCCTTTGCAAAAGAGAGAAGGCTTTATTTTGCTGCCTTCTCCTTATTAGTGTCTATTCCTGTTTGTTCTGACACGACACTTACATCAGAACTAGACTGTGGGAAAGCCGTCGCTTTCTTCCACATCACTATTTTTATATATTGTAACTGTCTCTTTTAAAAATTCTCCTACTGATACTTCTCCCATTGTAACAAACATTTGTCCTTTTAATGTTCTTACTAATGGTTGACTTCCTGATGGAGCAGTATGTGCTGGATTTTGGAAAAACCAGTACAAGTCTTTGTTCATTAAGTTTCTTAATTTTTTATGTTGTGTATGTGTAAAGTATATATCTAATTCAATATTAGATGCCTTTTTTATTCCTGGTACTGAAAATTCATAATCTAAATCCAATGCAGATCCAGTTACTGCATCTGGTGCTTCTTCTAATGCTGGTACTTTTTCAGTAAAAGCAATTTGTGTTCTTTCTCCTATTTTTGTTTCAGAATACCAAACTTTTACCCATTTACTTATGTCAGGCATTTGATCTGCAACCGTATTTGTGTCTTTTATTTCATTACTAGCCATTTTTAATTCCTCCTATTATCTTATAAAATCAAATGAGTTCATTATTGCATTATAAATGACCTCAAATGTTATTGTTATACCATATTTTTGCAATATAGAGTCGTATATTGCTGGGCTGGTATTTGTCCTTATAAAATTTAATTTTTGAAGTTTTGTACTAACTTCATCTGTCATTTGCATTGCTTGTCTTTGTTTTTCATTCCAACATGTTATAGATATTTGAAATGTAGACTTAATTGGAAATGCATTTTCTGTTTTATTCACAGATTTCAAAGGTGTGTGTAATTCTAAACAAGGAAATTTACTTGTTGTTGTTGGATTTGTTAATATTTGATTATATTTTAATGTTTCTAGTTGTTCATATAATAAATCACTAAAATCTTTTATACTTAAATCTCTCATTTGCATACCTCCTTTAACATCTGCTCTAATTTTTCCTTGATAATCTCTGCATTTTCATTTCTACTTTTAAATTCAGCATCTCCAAGGAAATGATTTGCCTTTGCTCCAACTGCAACATAAAATTGTTTGTTATTTATAGTTACAATTGGATAACTTAATGACCTACCTACTTTATTTATAGGTATATACCATTCTGTAAAACCTGATTCAATAAAGTGCTTTGTTTTTCCTATATGCTCTTGTTCTGCATATTGTCCTGTTCCAAAATACTCAAACAACAAATATGATTGACCATTTTCAGTCATAAACTTAGTTGGATTCGCAAAAACTCGCCCGTTTCACTTCTTTAGTTGACATATCTACCATTTCAACTAAAATTCCTTCTGAATTATGACCTTTTTCTAGCCTTATTGCATAACCTCTAATGTTATTTAAAACATCTTCTGTTATTTCTTTTGCCATCTCTGGTACATTTTGAATTATAGCTTCTATATTTTTAAAATTATGTTTTACTTTTATGTTACAATTAAAATTAATCATTTTTGCATTTTCTCCAATATATATAACATTGTACTACCTATTTTTAAAGCATCTTTTACATAATATTCTGGTATAAAATCTTCTAGCTCCGATATATTTTCAAATGATATTCCATCACCTTTATTTATAAGATACTTTCTTGTAGTTCTTGCTTTATATCTACTATAGTCAACTTCTCCTGTTGATTTCCTATCGAGTTCATTTATATCCTGCTGAATATTTAAATAAGCTATACCAACATTACTTTCCTTTGCTAATTTATATACTTCTAGTTCATTCAAGTCTTTTAATGACATTTCATTTATTTCTTTTACAGACAAGCCTTTTCCTTTATATCTCCACTTTTTTTCTGTTTCTCCGATGGTCTTCTATTTCTTTATATTCTGATATGTAGACTTTTGTTAAATCTCGTAATAACATTAAAGTAGCCTCCTTATTGTTGATACATCTATCCTTAATTTCTTTTCTATATCATTAAATGTTGAAGAAACACTTCCTTCATTTCTTGATAAAAGACCTTCTGCTCCTCTGCATAAATATTCGGATATAACAGCTTTTTTTATGTATGGAAATAACTTTTTATCATCTTCTTTTCGATTAGAAGCAGCACAGGCAATAGAAGTCATATCATCTATTATGTCTTTTATTACATTATCTGTATCTTCAATGTAATTTGCTCCTAATCTTTGCTTTATTTGTTCTAACATCTATTGCCTTCCTTTCTATCCTTTTGAGATTATTCTTGCTATAGCGATTTCTTTATGGTTATATGTATTTCCATCAGAACCTACTACTAAATCCCAGTTTGCTCCATCTGCTAATTCTTCATCTGTTGGTGAATCTGTTGCTTGATTTTTCATTAAGTAACTAACACCATGAGGAGCCATTACTTTTCTTTGTCTTTCATATAAGTAATCTCTATCATTATCAGCATCTCTATCCATTTCATGAGGTACTTTTGCTCCTAAGTCTTCATAGTCAAATGCTCCTTTTCCGAAAACATAAGTAACATACTTAGAATCTCCATATCCTGAAACTTCATAATAGTTTCCAATATTTTCAACAGAAGGTTCTGCAACTGCTGTATAATTTGTTCCGCTTTTTGTATAATATGTTTTTCCTTCTGTTAAAGTTTTATCAGAAGTTTTTGCATATATTGGGTCTCCCTCTTCTTCTGTTATTTCGTCATATTCAATTAATAATTTTCCATTCCATGTATAAACATTTAGTTCTCTTTCAATTCCATTTGGGTCATTGTATCTTAAGTTTGTTACTAATTTTTTTCCTTCTAGATTTGTTACTATTACAGAGTTTGCTACTGCTAATTTAAAGTTTCTTCTTCTATCTCCACATGCTTTTTGTAACGCTGTATTTAATGTTGTTTCAGCTACTGATGACTCTTTTTCTCCTGATATATCATATGTGTGTTTTGAAGCAAAAACTTTACCTGCATCTGATTTCATTGAGAATAATGCTTTTGTTATAATTAATAATACATCTTCCCATGCGCTATCCCAGTAATCTCCTAGTTGGTCTGCAACTTGACTCATAAAGTCTTTTTTAGATGTTACATCATATGTAAAGTCATCTTCATAAAACTTGTCTTTTCTACCAATAGCAACAACACCTTGTTTATATGTTGGTAATGTTTTTCCTTCATCATATTTTGTTTTTCCATCATAGTTTACTGGTTTTCCTTTTAATCTTCCTATCATTGGAATTATTCCATATTCAGCACCAGTTTGTGATGCAAACATTTCTCTTATTCTATTGTTTCCTTGTAATACTCCTGATTTTATTAATAAATTTAATCTTTCTTGTGGGATTGTGTCATAATAAGCACCGAATGCTCTTTCATTAAAGTATTTTTTGTTAAATGTTCCTGTACTTGTAAAATCTGCCATTTTTTATACCTTCTTTCTTTTAATTTTTATATTTTGATAATTTGCAAAGTTCTTCATAAGTCATTTGACTTTCTGGTTTAGAACCTTCAATTGAATCTCCTGTTTGAGGAGCAGGTTCTCTAGAATACTCATTTATTGTTTTTTCTCTCTCTGCTTTTGATACTTTTTCAAATATATCTAATTTTGAATTGATACTTTCAGCAGTTTCTTTTGAAAAATCAATAGTTTCTATATATCCTAATGAGATACCTCTTTGACTTGCTTGGCGAATTGTTTCGTCTTTTAGTCTATAAGCATTTAGTTCATTTTCAGCTTTATTTGCTCTAGCTCTTTCTTGCTCTAATTCATAAGATTTCTTTTGATCTTCGTCCATCTTTGCAAGTTTATCAGCTTCTGCTTTCTTTGCTTCCATTTCTTCTAAAATTGCTTGTCTTTGTTTTTGCTTTTCAGCATTAATCATTTTGTTTACTTCATCTCTTGTAAAAGTTTTTTCTTTATTTTCTTCTACTTTTGACGTTTCAACTTTTTCTACACTCTCGGCAGTAGATTCCATATCTTTTTTTATTTCTTCATTATTTTCCATAAATAATGCCCTCCTTTAACTTTCTCGGCTAAGTTATAACCAAACTATTTGACTTTTTACGGAAGTCTAACCAAATAAAAATAGACCTTTTAAAGCCTTGTCTAGGTCATAAAAATAAGAACTAGTCGACTTAGCTCTTGTTATATAATTATAAAATGTTAATAACTTATTTATTGATTGAACACTCCATTGTATCTTTTAATACCTTATCTGGTGTATCAATTTTATTCGTTGTTTTTATTATTTCATTCTCTATAATATTACAAAACAGCCCTATAATTGGTCTAAATATTGTAATTATAGTAAATATGATCCAATACCAAGTAGGCATTTGTAATTTAATGCTTAACATTAAAACTAATAACCACATATTATTTTTCCTCCTTATCTTCGTATGTCGCCATATAATTTTTCTTTACATCAAAATTAGTTATTTCATCTGGTGTTAATTTTGCATAAATTTCAATATTAGCAACAAATTTTAAATCGTTTGTTATATCATCTGCTCTCTTTATGAGTTCTTGTCCTATTGCTATAATAGATTTCTTTACATTTTCATTTACTTCTGTTTTTAATTGTTCTTGCATAATTCCTTCTTCTTTCCATAATAAAAGCACCTACTTTTTAGTAAGTGCTTAAAATATTGTTTTCTTTAATTTATTGTTTCTCATGCTTTCTTGTTCTTCTTTTATTAATTTTTCATACTCTTTTCGTATGTCATCAGGTGTGTTTTCTTTTAATTTTGTCCTATTTCCATTTTCGTCTTCTTCATCTGATAACCAATCTAACCATCTAGGATTCAGTATCATTTATATCATTCCTCTCATTATTTTTATGATTTCTCTACTTAATATACTTGCGTTTTTTCCATTTCTATAATAATCTGAAAATGCTTCTCCTATTGTCTCACTATATTTCGTTTTTGCATATTTAGAAATATTATTCCTTAATAAGTCTTGTGACATTTTATCATTAACTCCTAAATTATTAAATGCTTTGGCTACAATTTCTTTTGTTGTTATATCATTATTCCAGTCTTTAATTATTAGATTTTTATCAGCATATCTGTTTTTAATTATTTCATATGTAACACAATGGCCTAATTCGTGATTTCCTAAATCCTCATACTTTGTATTTTTAGGATGAAATCCATTTTTTACATCATTTTGATATTGTTCTTTTACTATATTTTCATCTCCATAAAAGTTTCTACTTACTTCCATTATACATTTATTATCCTGTATATCTGGAGTTATATTTAATCCTCCATATGGATGTTCTATTACTCTTATTTCTTTTATTGCATTTTCTATTTGTGGAAAATCTTTATAAACTTTATTCATATTATTTAATGTTTTCAATAATGCTTCTTTATCCAATCCTTTTAATTTGGCTTTTTGAACATTATATTTATTTTTTACAATCTTTTCTAAATCACTATCAAAAATACCATACTTCTTTTCTAGTTCATAATATGGTAAATACACAACATAACTTCTGCAATGGTGATAATGGTGCATTATTGTTGGAAGATTTAACCCCAAAACAAGTCCTCTACATCGTATCCTTTGCATTGTTAATTCTTTTTGTGTTTCTCCGCCAGTATCTATCAAATACATTTTCTTTATTGATATAAAACTCTTGTCCATCAAGGCTTTGGCACATCAACGTAGTTCTATCGTCCTCTACTGCAACAAATCTAACTTTTGCATTATCTTCTGCAACTGATTTTATTCCTTCAACTTTTGCTAAATTACTTAAACCTATTAATGTTAAATCCATATAGCCTGATATTTTGTCATTATTTATATTGAGCTTTTGATTATTTTGCTTGTTTATTATATTCTGATAAACATTAGAATCGATTTTTAGGTCCTTTTGTTGCATTATATCATAAATTACTTGCTTGTACAATTGCTCTGTATTATATTTGATTATTATCTCAATATATTGTTTTAAATTAAATCCTGAATAATTAGGTTGATCCAATAATGCAAGAAACAAAGCCATTGGAATTATTGATGGCTTTTTCTTTTTGGTTACTTCTTGTTGTCCTTGTTCATAGTAATAATTGGCATCTTCATACATTATTTGCTTTTCTTGTTTTTCAAGTTTGCTTTGTTCTTCTATATATGCACTATAAATAAGCAATTCTAATATTTCACTATTCTTTACTCTTGTTCTTTTATAAATATTGTTTACTAATGCAGTAAAGTAATTATTATTTTTCAATAATCCTTGTTCTTTCCATTGTTCTATATATGTATTTATTCTTTTCTTAGTTTTATTATCTGTAATATTATAGATGTTTTCTATTGTAAAATTAAATGTATCGAATAATTCTTGAAGTTTATTTTGAGTTTGTCTGTTTGTCCTTTGATATATCATTTTCAGCTTTTGCATCTGTTTGTCGTGATACTTCCATATCTCCATTTGCATCACCTACTTTTCCGTTAGTGTCTTGTCCTATTTTAGCCATATTTTCTAAATTTTTTTGCATGTTTTCTTCATTTTGTAAATCCATCTTTGCCAATTCACTTGTTGCATCTAAATCAAGATTTAATAGATTTATAACTGTCTCATCTGGCAACAATCCTCTTACTTTTAATGCATTTGTAATATCTGTTGCTTTGTCGGATGGCAAATTCCTATTTAGTTTTACTTCAATATCTCTAAAATCATATGTTTTACGTTTTTCTTTATTAAATTTTTCTAATATAATTCTCCATCTTCTTGTTAGTCCTTCAATAAAATCGCCTTCGAATGTTGCAATGTATTGTTGTAAACTAAAAAATTTCTTTTCAAGCGCTGCATTGTTGTCAGCCTGTGTAAAACCTAAATCAGTCATATTAGGGCAAAATGAGCAAAGACATATAATATCCATCAAAGTCTTTTTATGATTTTGTAATGCTGTATCATTTACATTCTTTTCAACCCAAGCAATATCACTATTTACTTCTTTGTTTCCATCTAGATATCTTACTCTACTTGTTAATACATATTCATCTTCTTTTACTCTTGCTGGATTAATAACATCTTCACCTTTTTCATTCTGTATAATTAATGGATTTTCCGGATGATATCCAATAACTTTTAATATTGCTTCATCATTGTATTTAAATACATTTCTTGAATTTTGAATACATCTTTCATATGCTCTTATTAAACTTATTACAGGTTCAAAAATTGCCATTCCATCACAATTTTCTATTGCTGTTGCAGGAATATCATCATCCCACATTCTTGGTTGTTTTTCTTCTTTATTCTCTTTAAAAAGTGGTTCATCTTTAAATTGCTGTTCATATGCTGGTGTACCAAATACTCTTCTTTTTTCAGGTGTATCATAATAATACCTTTTTCCATCTGCTGTTGTTAGCTCTATCATTTGTTGATATTCACCATTTGCCATATATGTGCAAATTATTCTATATATACCTATTAATTTTTTTGGAATTGAATAATCCCATACTGCAACAGTTTCTAATGCATCACTTCTTGCTATTGTTATTTCTCCTGTCTTTTCGTCTTTATAATATATTTCATAACAAGCTCTTTTTACTAGATAATCTAGTACCATGTGTAAGAAATGCGAACCATCTTTGTTATAATCAACTATATGTTTTATTAGTTCTTCTATTTCTTTTATTTCTTGTTTATCATTAGTCTCATGATTAAATAATTCTTTTATTATTTTATCTTTATCAGCATTATAAGCTTTTACTTTATAAGTTGGTGCTTTTCCTCCAAAATAACCAGCAGACATAACAGATATATACCTTTCTAATGGTACTTTTATATCTTCATCATCCAAACTTGCTAATTCTTCGTCTGTTAGTTTTCTTCTGAACTTCTCATATAATTCTTTTCTAATGTCTAATTCTTCTTGAGCTTTAAAATATATGTCTGTTATACTTCTTTCTTCTGCTAATCTTTCCTTGCTATATCTTAACATTGTTCCCTCCAATCAAAAAAAGCACCCACTTGGTAGGTGTTACATTTTTATAAATGATTTATTAGTCATTTCCATATTTATATTTTTAGGTTTTGGATTTTCATATACCCCTGTTAAACAATCTTCTGCATCATCATGTTCATTTTTTCCTGTTCTTACATAATGTTTTAAATGTTTAGCAAACTCTGGCCATCTATCTTCCCAATTAATAGGAAAATACACATTGTTCATTACTCCTGTTGAATTACTTAATATTCTCGCAACTTTATTATCTCCTTGATGAAACCATCTAACATTTGTATGTCTGTTACCCAATTTTCTTAAATTTGTTATTACATTTCTTGCAAATCCTCTGCCACCGTTGTTACTTTCTATATTTGCATTTCCAACATTATCTTTGGTCATCATTTCTGCTACTGCTGGTTCTGTTACTTCCATCGGATCTTGTGTAAAAATAACATCTAAAATATAGTGTTCATTATTATACATCTGATAATCTATTGAACATAAATAATCATCACCTTCGTCTGCAGTATCTGTATAGTTCATAACATAATGTGCTGGTGGTAATTTTTCATAAGTTTTAAATAATGTATATAATCTATTCTTTACATCTATTGGCTCTTGTTGATAGTTAGCGTAAACAATGTCTTTATTCATATTCTTTGTTTTAAATTCATAATCTTCTTTGCTTAACACATCTTTACACAACATTGAGCCGTCTTCTTGGACTGCTTTGTAATTTATATGTCTTACATTAGAATAGTTCTCTAATATATATCCTGCTAAATCATTACTAGACCATCTTGTCATAATAATTATTAATTTAAATCCATTTTCAGTTCTTGATAGCATTGTATTATTAAACCAATCTATATGATTTTTTAATGTATTTTCGTTATAGGCTTCTTTGGCATTTTTTATAAGGTCATCTATTATCATAATTGTACAGCCAAAACCTGTTGCAGTACCTGTTGGCGACGTTGCTAAATAATTTGATACTTTACTCCCAGCTAATGCCCACTTTTTTTGTGTTGCTTCACCATCTTTAATTTTTGTATTAGGAAATATATCATTATACACAATTACACCTTCTGTTTTTTCAGAGGCTATTGTGTCTCTTACTGATTTTGCAAATGAACTTGATAGATCTTCGTTGTATGATCCTGTCATTATTTTTTCATTTGGATTTGTTCCTAATACCCATTCTACAAATTTTCCAGCAGTTCTAGATTTACCGATGTCTAGGTGGCATATTAATTACGCATACTTTTTCATCGCTCTTATAAAAATCTTGTAATTGATAGCATAAATCTTTTAAAAATACTCGTTCTTCTTTATAAAAATCAGATGCGGTTAATTTGCAATACTCAAAAAAATCACGTCTAGCTAATTCTAAACGTGCTTGTTTTTTTATTTTTTCTCTTACATCATTATTCATTTAATATCTTTCTCAACTCTTCTGTTGACATTCCTGAAAATGGATTATTGGTATTAACATTACCATCAATCGTTACCTTTTCTTTAAACATTCCTAAATGTCTTCCTAGCAATTCAAGAGCTTTTGTTTTATCTAATAGTTTTACTTTTTGAGTATCTCCTATTTTTTCTCTGTCATCTCTATATCCTTCGTATTCTTCTAATGTTTCTAATGATGATATTGCCCCTGCAGTTTCACTATCCATATCAGCTATGTTTTTTAATTGTCCATTTTCTGTATATAGTTTTCTTATGTCTAAAAATGCTATTTTAGCCAGCTCTTTTATTACCATGTCTTGAGTTATTTCAGTTCTTTTTTCTCGTTCTTTCATTCTTTCTGATATGTATTCTTGAACCTTAGCATTTCTTAGTAATTTGCTGCCATTTACATTAGCCGTTTCATCTTTTTTACATCTCAAATAAGCAACCTTATATGCTCTTGTTGCATTAAGGTCTATTAAATACTCATCACAAAATCTTTTTTGTGCATCTGTCATATAAGATCACCTCTCTTTCTATTTAATCTTTATTTTTCTTCAAAATATTTATCTACTATCTCATGAATAATGTCATAAGAATTTGCTACTATATCAGCAACATCTTCTTCTGAATATTGTTTTTCGCAATGTGTTATATAATTATCTATATAGCAATGTGTTAGTTCATGAATTAAAGTTGATTTTTTTCTGTCTGCTGGTAGATCTTCATCAATATATATTTTTAAAGTATCACAATATGTAATCCCATAATATCTTGTGTCTACTGATTTTAGATTTTCATCTTCATTAGCTTTTCTTATGTTTTGCATATTCTTTATCGCTTGTTGAGATACTTCTGTTATTGTCCATTCTCTGTTGTTTATTTTAAATTTCATTGATTCCTCCTAAATTATTGATGTCATTGTTTTATGATTTTTTAAATAATCTTTTGCACTCCAATACTTAAGTCCTTTTTCTTTACATTTCTTTATATATTCTTCTGCTTTTTGTTTTGTCCATTTCATATTTCTAATTTCCTTCCCGCCGTTTTTACAATTGGTCTTTTATATCCTTCTAATTTCTTTTCTTGCTGATAATTTTCACATTTGGTATAAATTATATCTTCTGTTTCAAACACTTTTATTTTACAATTTGATTTATTTTTACAATTACTACAACATTGTTTTATATATTCATTTATTCTTTCTTCATTTTCCATAAACACCTCTTTCATTTAATAAACACCAAGTAATGATATAGTTATAGAATATTGCACCCTAGAACTAATCGGCTTGTACTTCATCTACAATAGATTACTGTTGCCGCTCTGCTATATATGTTTACATACTTCGTACTATTTACATATTGACTTATTTGCTTTTTGTGTTATAATAGTTACACAATATGTCCTTGTAGCTCAGCTGGACAGAGCAACTCTTTTGCGAAGAGTTAGGTCAGGGGTTCGAATCCCCTCTTGGAATTTTTACCAGTTTGTCTGGTATTTTTTATTTTACATTAATTATAATAATAAAAAGAGCAGACATTTAAAACATCTACTCTTAAATTGTGGGTCTAATTATCTCTATCTGAGACTTTTTCATAATACTATTATAGCACCGATTTTCAGTAAAAAACTGCCAAAATTATGCCAATTTTTTTAATTCTTTATTTACTTGTGTTATTAGCTCTGTTTTTTTTCTAAAATATGTTCTTTCTGACATCCCATTATTTATTAATTCCCACTTACTTTTGCTTTGTATGTATATCTTTTCAAATATGTTTTTACAATCTTCATCTACTAATTGTAATGCCATCTGTACTGCTTTTACTTCTTTTACTGCTCTTTTTAGCTCTTCATCCTCTTGTAGTTGTATCACACTATTTAAAACCATATCTGATTTTGAATATTTAGGCTTTGGCATCCCATCCATATTCAATCCACTTATGCTCATTATATCTTCTCTTATAGACATTATCTTAATACAATTATAATTATATCTCTTTAAGCAATTTACTGCTTGTCTGTATTCTTGATTTTCTAATCTCATTAGTACCTCCTATATCTTGATATTTTGTAATCTTATATCACTTTTGGGTGGTTTTACTACTTCTTTTACTAATCCTAAATCATATCTTTGAAATGTTTCTTTTACTCCTGTTATCATGTCCTGATATAATATGAAATTAGGATATTCTTTTACAAATATGTACTCATGATTATTTTTACTTATTATTTTGGGTATTATCATTTGTATTTTTTCCTTTCTTTAATCTTTAAATAATTTATATATTGCATATCCTATTCCAATAAGGACTGCTCCTATTCCTATACCAATTCCTCCAACAAATATTGCTACTGCTATTTCCATCTATTTTTCCTCATTTTCTAACAGTTTTTGTAATCTCTTTTTTATATCTAAAGACTTTGTATTCATTGCTCTTAATCTTACTATTTGATATTCATTTTTTCGATAAGTTGCATGAACATTTGTGTTTTTAGCTATTATTTCTTTAGTCTTTTTTATATCATAATCAATTCTGTCTATTATGTCTTTTATTTTTGATTTTGGAATACAATCTTCATTTGATGTATAATATTGTGCAATAATTTCTTTCATACTAGCCTTTGTATATTCTTCTTTTCCTATTATTTCTAAGTCTTTCTCCATAATTTCATTTTTTAGATTTTCATTCTCTTTTAATACTCTTTTATAATCTGATAAAATATGTTCCAATATTCTAGTAAGCTCTACAATTTCTTTATTGTAATATCCATGCCAACCATTTTCTTCTTTATACTCTTTATCTGTTTTTATAGAATCTATAAAATGTTCTGCATTTTTTATATCATCTTCTATATTATTTTCCACTATTTGCCTCCCATTTGTCATAAAAACAGATTATATTTTGTATGCATATATCTACCATTACCATACTTTCTCCATCTCTATTTCTTAATTTCTCAATACTTTGTTTCATCTTTTTCAAGGTTTCCTCTGCACTATTTTCTTCGTTTATATAATCTTCTAATTCTTTGATTTCAGCTTCTACTTCTGAAGTTTCTTCTCTTATGTCTAAATCATCAGCATTACATGCTAATCTAGCTTCTTGTATTCTATGTAATTCTTCTAATCTCTCTTGCAATTCTTCTATTTTATTTTCTTTCACTATTCCTCTCCCCCATCATCTTCAATAAAAACATATTCTTCTATTTTATTGCCACAATGTGGACAAAATTTAATTCCTGATGTTTTAATATCATCTCCACATTCATTCCAGAAAAATTCAAATTTGCAATTTGAACACCTCCAAATATTTGATCCTATTTCATCTTGCTGTAATAAATATATCTTTTTATCTGCTGTTTTTTCTTTCACTATGTATCATTCCTTTCTATTGAATATTTTTTATGTATTCATATACTACCATTTCTGGCATACATATATTTTCGACAATTCCAAGTATGTTTCCAATTATTAATCCTATTCCTAATGCTATCATACATATTGAAAATATATATCCAAGTAAAGCTAATAACTCGTCATCACCATAATAATCGCTATCATAATTCTCGCTTTTTCTCCACTTGTTTAAGAACTTAATCATTACAAATCCACTTATTGTCATTGCTATAGATACTATTATCCATACACATGCCGTTATATTTCGATAACATATAAACCTTTTCAATAATTCTTGCAAATATGGAATTATATTTTGACTACTCCAATCTATTACAATTCCAAATCTTTTCCCTAATTCATCTATTACTTTTATAATTTCTTCACTCATATCTTATTTACTCCTTTACTTTAAAAATAAATTTATGTTGAAATTTATCTTCTGTAAACTCTATTTTTAATTCTGATCCTTGTATAAAATAATTCACGGGTATTTCTATTTCTCCATTGCAATATTCTTTTGCCACATAGATCAAAGCTTTATATAAATCTAAATCTCTTGTTATTGTCATTATCTTTCTATATTCGTTATTATCTTTCTTTAGTTTTTCATTCTCTTGCTTTAATTTTTTATTCTCTTGCTTTAATTTTTTATTTTGAAACATATCTATTCTCCTCCTACTTTTCTAGCATTTTGAACTAGTCTTTTGATTATATTGCTATAATATCTCTGTTCTGGTCTCAACAAATCCGCAAAATTATCTAAATCATCTAGCTCTTTCGCTTTTCTTTTTAAAATTGCTTCCTTTTCTTCCTTATACAAGTTATCATCTACTCCATTTAATCGTCTTGTTGCGATTAATTCTTCATTATCAATTACATCTGCCATGTATTTTCTCCTTTCATTTTATCTAAATATGTACACCCTACTGCATATGCAGCCCAGATATCTGCTTTAAAACCATAAAACCAACCTGGATTCTTCTTAGTTCCAACTACACCAAATCTATCTATTAATGCTTGTCTAATGTTGCTATCTTTAGCTTTCATAGAATGACACAAGTTCATTTTTTCTTCTTTTCTGTATATAAATTTATAATCTTTATCGTATGCCTCTATAAATCTTCCAATCCATACACAAGTATCAAAAACTTCTTTTCCAACTGGCATTCCATAACTTGCTATCATTTCAATAACCATTGTATAGTAATTAACACTATTAGATAACTGGTCATATATTATATTTAATAATCTTTCATTTTTTACTTTTTCAAACTCTTCTGGCTCATATGTTTCTTCATTGATAAAACAATATGCACTTTCTATATTGCCAGGATCTATCGCTAGTATTTTCATATTCTCATTTGCTCTCCTAAATCTATATTTTTTTTAATCGGCTTTTCTGAGTATTCACATTCTTCTACTCCAGCAAAATTAATATCTTCTAATCTCATACAGCCGACCGCATTTTATACATTCACCTTTCAATTCTGGATAATTGTATTTCATTCTCTACTCCTTAAAATTGTACTGGTTAAATTCTACTGATATTTTCTCCATGAACTTATCCCAATTTACAGACGTTTTTATATATCTTCTTACTCTTTCTAGTGTTTCTTTTTCACCTTGCATCTTTCCTGCTTCATATACACAGATACAAAATATAATTATTAATATTACTTTAAACATTGTTTAGCCTCTTTCTTCCTTGCTCTGTTATTTGATACACTACTTCCTTGCAGTGTGTTTCTATGTCTAATTCTTTTCCAACTATACATACTTGTCTTTTCTCTAATAATGCTGTTAATCTTGGTCTTGCATGGTTGTAATCTATCTCTTTTGTATATCCTCGGTATGCCATATATCTTGCTACTTGTTTGGCTGTTAGTTCTTTATATTCACTAAGTATTTTTAATACTTGTATTTCTCTTTTTGTTTTATCTACTTTTTCGTTTGCTTCTCTTCTTGTTTCTTCACTAACTTGATTCATTTGTTTCACTCTCCTTAAAATTTCTAAAAACATTTTTATTTGTGTATAAATTTACAAAAGGATCATTTATGTAATGCCCATCTCTACTAATTGTCATTCTTTCTCTTACATCTGCTACTTTAGGCATATACACAACTTCTTTTATAGTTTTATTTATTGCCTTTTCAAATTCAGTTTTATCTTCATTTCTAAATTCTTCATACCATAACATCATTTCTTCTCTTGAAAAAATTTTATTATATGCTATTTGTACTCTAGCAATTTGATTTTTAAACTCTTCCTTGTTCATTTAAAAGTCCACCACCTTGCTTGTGTCTTGCTTTTGATTTTTAAACCCACTTTCCTCTGCTTGTATTTTTTCTACAGAATCTATCTTTCTTTTTACATAATCCTGCAGTATCGTATTCGCATAATTCCAGTTAGGACATTTAATTCCCGACGTTTTCGACAGTACATAATCTATAACTTCAAACGGCAACTCATCAAGATATTTTATACATTCACTAATAGCATTTATATTAAAAGAATTTAAACATTCAATAAATCGTTGTTGTAATTTTTCTTCTTTTTCTTTTTTTAATAATAAATCATTATCTATATCTTCTTCATTATCTTCTTCATCTTCTTTATCATCATCGGGTTTTTTGGCATCCATTTGGTTTTCATTAAAACCATTCGCTTTTAAATTATCCTTTTGGTTTTTTCTAGGTCTGCCACCTTTTTTTGCATTCTCTCTATTTTTTTCACATCTAGCTTCATATTTTTCTCTGTCTCTATCTAGTTGTGTTTTTATAAAAGAGAAAGCCATTTTTACTATTCCATTTAATTGTGGTATTTCTCTAGTTTTCTCATACTTGATTATTGCTCTCATAAGTTGACCTATTTGTTCATCTGTTAGCAAATTGAATTGTTCTTCATAATCTAAATATATTAAAAAACTGCTTTTATCCATTTGCTTTCTCCTTTCGTAAAATATTAGGGTAGATGTTAAGTCTACCCTAGTTGTCTAATATTCTTTATCTTTTTCATATTCAACACTAATTTTTGTTTTCCAATTACTATCTAAATTATCTAAATTATTGCTTATAAAGGCATCTACAAATTTGTCCAATGTTGCTCTTTTATTTAACTCTCTTCTGATAATCTCTTGCATTTTAGTTCTTTTTTCTTCCACCAACTTTTTCATTTCTTCTTTAACTATTTCTCTAATTATGTTGTTTACATACACTTCCAGAAGAGTGTATCTGTTGTCACTACTATAACTACTTATTCTTCCTTCTTTATCTACTTTTGTTTCTAATACAGCTTTTACTAGACCATTAACAATTTTATCTTTGTCTAGAGTCTCCGCAATTCCTGTCATTACAATACTTTTTACAGCTTCATTTAAATAGTTATTGTCTACATTCAAATCAATTCCTACTATATTTCCCATTTTTATTTCCTCCTAATTTAATCTTCTAATCCTATTCCTAAACCTATTGCTATGCCTAACCATGCAATAAGTCCTCCTACTTCGCAAAATATTATTCTTGCTATTCCTAAAGCTATTCCTAATCCATTTAAAGGATTTATTGAATTAACTATTTGTACTATTCCTCCTACAAACATTAACCACACTCCTACATATATTCCTAGCGCAATCCCTACAATTGTAATTAAAATTCCTATAATTTTTTTCATTTTTTCCTCCTAATATTTTTTATAAATTAATTTTTCTTTGCTCCAATTCTCTCCATAAATGCCTTTTAAATAGTTTTCTATATAATCTTCGTATAATTGGGTATCTTGTCCGAAATCCTCCTGATAATGGCATTCTGAGCACAATGTAACTATATTCTCTGGTATTCCTAAACCACCTTGGCTTCTCTTAATAAAATGAGCATTTGCAAATGTTTTTGGAACATATCTTTCGCAATAAATACATTTATGATTATCTCTGTTCCATACTATTTCCTTTACTTTCTGTGATATTTCACAAGCTCTACTTCTTTTGCTCATTTTTCCCCCAGCTTTCTAATAAACTATTTATTTCTGCATCAGATTTGGTTTCTATATTCAAACTTTTTGCTAATTCAACTAATAACTTTATTAGTAAACTCATTTCTTTGCTATCATAAGTTGAACTACCATAATAACAATGTACTTTTACACATTTATCTTTTCTACTTACTTCTTGAACTAAAAATCCAAGCCCCTGTCTTTGCCATATTCTTTTAAAATTTTCAAATGCTTTTTCTTCAATTATCATTGGTTCAAATGTTCCAATTTGCAATATTCCATCTTGATATATCTTTTCTTTCGTTATAATTGTTCCATCTTTACTTAATTTTTTTGCTATCTCATCACATAACACCCAGCAATATGCATTACTATCTAAACTTCTTTTTTGCTTATATTCTTTTAATTCGAATTGCTTATCTTTTGCTTGTTCTAGCAAATAAGTTATTATTTTATTACTTGTTCCTACCATATTTTTACCTTTCTACATGTTGATGCATAAATACATGTTTTGAATTTTCTCCCATGTTATTTAATAAAAATTCACTTGCTTGTTGCTTACTTAAATGACTATCTTTTGCTCTAAATTCATAAACATATTTACAGTCTTGTTGTTTTTCTTTTATTCTTTCTTCTATTTCATCTTCATCATAATTACCTTCAACAAGATACAAATCATAATTTTTAGCACTTATTCCTTCAACCGTTTTAGTATCTGTCATATAGATTACTTTATAATCGTCAAATAATATTCTATAACCACATTGAGGTACATCATGGTATAATTTAACTGCTACAATTTTAAAAAGTTTATAATCGTATTTCGTGCCAATTTGAAGCACATCAATATTCTTTCTTTCAACTCCACATTCTAAAAGTGGTTTTAATAGCCATTCACAACAAGCAAATCTTAATGTCGGTCTTTCTTGTGCTAATCTTTTTATTGTTGACCTGTTAAAGTGATCCTGGTGCACATGAGTTAATAAAACTATTTTTAATTGCTTATAATACTTTTTTAATTTTTTAAAAGTAACTCCACAATCTATTAAAATTATGTCTCTTATTATTGTTGCATTTCCTGTACTGCAACTAGATATAATTTTATAATTCATTCATTGATACCTCTTTGGTTTCTTCTGTTTGGTCTATAACATCTGCTTGTACTTCAATTGGTTCTTGTTGAGGAATTTCTTGTTGCATTTCTTCTGCTTCATACATTCCTGCTAAATCTTCAACAAATGTTTCTCTTAATGCTCTTACTTTCGCAACTTTCTCAACCATTGTTGCTCCTTTATTTCCCCAATTTGAATTTAATTGGCCTTGTCCTGTTTTTTGTGCTACCTCATTAAAACTTACACTTGAATAAATAGGATGTGTCCAATCTTTTCTAAACACTCTAGCCCAACCACCTACAAGTTGTTCATTTCCTAGTTTAAATGTTCCTTGTCTTTCTTCTATTGTTCCATCATCTTTTTGAACTATGATTCCACACTCCATTCCATCATAATTAGGATTTAATACAGCTCTTTTTAGTATTGCATCTTTTCCAACAACTAATTGGGCTGGTGTTCCTGCTTTATACTTAATTAAATATGCTTCTCTCAAAAATGGATTTAATTTTCTAACTTTGCAAAGTTCTGTAAATAGCTTAAATTCTTGATTTGTAATAGGAACATCACTTCCAACTATATACTCTTGCACTATTTTTTTACTTAATTTTATTTCTTGTCCCTCCACTTCAAATTTAACTACTAAATCTTGTGTTTTATCTTGATTTTCATTACTCATAATCATATCCTCCATTTTCTAAAAATTGTTTTAATTCTCTTAATTTTGTTCTTGTTCCTCTTACTGCAAATCTTAATGTTAAAATTTCTTCTTGTTTTTCTTCTATGACTGGTGCTTGTAAAATTGTTTCTTCAGTCTTAGGAATAAAATTCTCTAATGCTTGTCTAGTTGCTTCTGTTTGAGCTCTTATACTTTCATCTGCTCTTCTTTGAGCTTCTTCTAATTGTTTTCTTTTTAATTCTTCTTGTCTCTTTTTTTCTTCTTCAATAGCTTTAAATCTATTCGTTACACTTGTTATTGCTTGTGATACATTTAATGATTGTTTATATTCAACTAATATTTCTGTTTTATGTTCTTGTGTATCAATTAGTTTTAAATCATCTACTATTTTGTCTATAAATTGTTTTGCTTGTTCTTTTAAACTCTTTCTACTTGCTGATAATGTTACATTTATTCTTGCTTGTGAATATATAACAAAATCAATATTATTAGCCTTTTTATATTCTTCAAAATAATCTTTTATTTCTTGTTCTTTTATGTTCTTTAATTCATTTTCTGTTGAATCTATCTTTTCTTTTAAATCATTGTCAGCACTTTTATATTTATCTAATATATACATCTTGTAAATTTCTTCAAATTGCATATATGGTGCTAATATTTGCTCTTTTACTATCTTTCTTTGGTTTTCTACTTCTTTAAATTCTTTATTTAAACTTGCTCTTATTTGTTTTATTGTTGTTACATTCTCTTCTGTGCAAACCAAACTTTTGGCATTTTCAACTTTTTGTTCTACCTCTAATGAAAGTTCTTTTAGATGTTCCTCAATTTGAGGTAATTGCTTTACTACTATTAAATCTTGCATTTTTCCCTCCTATAATCTACTTCTTTCAAATTCAATATTCATTTCTCTATCTTCTGCTTCTTGCTGTTCCTCTAATTGCTCTGAAACCTTATCAAGCTCTGCTTGTACTTCTCCTTTTATTCCATTCAATTGTTCTATATAAGTAACATCTTCTATTTTATTTACTAGATCTTCTATTCCTGCAACTAATTCTGATAATTCTTCATATTTATCATTTAAATCCATAATTTTTCTCCTTTGACAATTCTCTTTAAATGTGTTATTATATTTAAAGAGAATGTTTATATAAATGTTTTTGTTGAGTTAACAAATTGATTGGTGGTCGCTTGTTAGCTCTATTATTTTGTTTTTAATAGCTTGATTATTGTCATATTGATTGCATGTCATTAAGTTATTTATTCTTTTTAAAGTATCTTCTAATTCATCTATTTTGCATCTTAAATCTGAATTTTCTTGTCTTGCCTCTTTGTTTTCTTCTAAAATTAATAAGTTATTTTTTCTTTCTTCTTTTAGTCTGTCATTTTTGTCTTTTACCATTTTTGCTAATTCAACACATCTTGTATTTAATCTATCTATTTCTTTTTGTTTTCTAAAAAACATAATTAACCCTCCTTTTCTATTTCTTCTAATCTTTCTAATGCTTTTTTTAAGTTTTCTTCTGTCATTCTAGTACATACATCAATTATATATATAGATTTTTCATTTGCTCTAAAACCATCTTTACAATAATCTATTGAAAATGTATTTATATGTCCTGAAAAATTAAAGAAAAAATCGTGTTTTGTATTCTTATTTAATTGATATACTTTTGCAATTACTTTTTGTAATAATTCTTCCACTTTCTTCACCTCATTTCTTCAAAATACATATAAAGCTACAAGCTAGCATTATATAAGCTACTTTCATTATAAAATCAATTGTTATTACATCTGCAGTTACTTCTACTACAATACCAACTAAAATTGGTAATCCTACACACATAAACACAAATGCCATTCCTACTGCAAATGTTGCTATCTTTTGTTTCATCTTTTTCACCTTCTTTCTAATAAAATTTTTTGTAACAATTGTAATGTTGTCTCTGCTTCAATCCTTTTTCTTTTTTCTTCTTCAAATTGTTCTTTAGGAATAGAATCATTATCTGTTGCGATTTTGTAATATCCTCCTTCTGTCATAAAATGTTTTAATTGATTAGTCTTACACAACCTTTTAACTTCTTCAACCCCTATCCCTGATTGTCTACTATACTCTTCTGCACTCACATATTTAGATATTGACATCTTTTCACTTCCTCTCTTCGCATCAGATTGTGGTTATTTTGTGTTTGCTACACTGACATCAGAATTTAAAAAAATATCATCATTTTTGTATTTTAATATTTTTTTTATATTCAAAGCAACTTCTAATGATGGAGCAACATTTCCTTTTTCATATCCTGTATAAGTTGTCCTTGCTACGCTTAATTCATTAGCCATCTGCTCTTGAGTATATCCTTTTTTAGTTCTAATTTCTATAAGTTTTTCTCTCAATTTTTCTCACCTCTCTTTGTTTGTTCTGCTGACATTATATATTATGTTTGTTTAGCTGTCAATAGTTTTTTTGAAAATTTTTTATTTTTTTTGGAAATTGTTTGCAAAACTGACAAGATAATGCTATAATTTACTTGAAAGGAGTGCTTTATGAGCTTTGGAAATAATTTAAAAAAAATTAGACAAGAAAACGAAATGACACAAGAAGAACTTGCAAAAAAGATTAATACCTCTCGTTCTAATATAGCTAATTATGAAAATGATAAAAACATGCCATCTATAGAAATATTAAATAAATTATCAGAAATATTTAATTGTAGCATAGACTACCTATTAGGAAAATCTGACATACGAAATTCTGATGAACAGCAATATTATTTTGCTTATCATAAGGAAATGGCTGGATTAACTCCAGACGAAATCGTAGATGCTTTAAAATTTTATAAAGAAATGAAAAATAAAATCAATAAAAAGGAGCAATAGTTAATGGACAAAGATAGTCTCTTATCAAGAATATCATCAAAAGTTTTAGACATTTTTGATAGCACTACACATCGATATTATATAAAAAAAGATGAAATGACCTTAATAAGAAATAAAAATAATATTGTTGAAGAAAATAACGCAAAATTAAAAAAGAAAAATAAAAAATTAAGAGAAAACTACAATAAACTATTAGAAGAATATAATGAAAAACAACAAACTCTTGAATTAATTAATGCATCTATAACTGATTCTAACAGACAAAAACTACTTTATGATATTGTTCAAATTGAAAAGAAAAAAGCTAATCTAATTTCTGCAAAAGAGAAATTATCAGAAGAAGTTAATAAACTAGTATTTCAAAAAGGTATGTTGGAAAATGAAATTTTAGACTTACAAGATAAACGAAAAGAAATATTCATTGCTGATGATTCCCCTATTTCAATAGAATATATAGATAATCTTCTTTCTGGTTTAGAATTTGAAAAAACATTTGCAAAAATATTACAACTTTTAGGTTATCATAATATCGAAGTTACTTCAAGTAGTGGTGACTTTGGAATTGATGTTTTAGCAAAAGATAATAATGATATATTATATGGTTTTCAATGTAAACTTTATTCAAATACTGTAGGTAATGATGCAATTCAGCAAGCTTATTCAGGCAAAAAACATTATAATTGTGATATTGCAATTGTAGTTACAAATAATACGTTTACAGAACAAGCAATTCAACAAGCTAGAGAAACTCAAGTTATATTATGGGATAGAAAAGTTTTAATTAATAAGCTTAAAATAATAAATAAATCTTAATCAATTTTACGGAGGAATTTATGGAATTAACAAAATTATATAATATAGCCGAAAGAGAAAATATTGATATAATTAACTTCGAAATGAAAAATAAGGCTATAATTGGTCGCATTGGTAATAATTATGCTATTGGACTAAACTATTCCCTTATTTCTAATTCTAACGAAGAAAAAACCATATTAGCAGAAGAATTACGGGCATTATTATTGTAATGCTCTTTATAATTATCATTTTTCCGATGAGGAAATTAATAAAAGAGAGTTCAGAGCTTTAAAATGGTCTTTTAAAACACTTGTACCATTTAACAAATTAAAACAACTTTATAATGATGGTTGTAGATATACTTATGAATTTGCTGAAAGATTAGGAGTTACAGAAGATTTAATTGAAAAAGCTTATAATTATTATTCGGAGGGAAATAATGGCTAAACGAACTAACTTTGAATCAAATGGAAAAGAATATTTTAGAGTTACTAAAACTATTGGTCACAAAGCAGATGGAACACCTATAAGAAAACAATTTTATGGAACAGGAAAAAAAGAAGCAGAAGAAAAAGCTGAAGAATATATAACAAAAATAAAAAATGGTATGTCTTTAGATTTTGAAAATGTAACTATTGATGAACTAATTTATAAATGGTTATTTCAAATAAAGAAAAATGAAATAAAACCATCTTCTTTTCAATCTTACGAAGGCACTTATAGAAATTATATTAAAGATTCAGATATATCTGGATTAAAAGTATATAATACAAAATCTATTCAAATACAAGAATATTATAATAAATTAGGAAAAGATAAAACATATTCTCAAATAAAAAAATTAAATAAACTTTTAAAGCAATTTTTTTCTTATGCAGAACGTGAGGGGTTTATCCTAAAAAATCCATGCAATAACATTACAATTCCTAATAAAAGTGTTAAAAAAAGTGTTAATCAGGAAATTGAATACTTTAATGAAGATGAAATCAAACAATTAAAAGATGCTTTTAAAGGGCATAAATTTGAAAACTTAATTTTAATGGCTTTAGGCACAGGTTTAAGACAAGGTGAATTATTAGCTTTAAAATGGGAAAATGTAAATTTAGTAGAAAAATATTTAGAAGTAAAGGAATCCGTAAAAAAAGTATATGTTTTTGATAATGATGGAAATAAGAAATTAGAAACTATATATAATACTCCTAAAACACAAAATTCAATTCGTAGAGTAGATTTACCAGATAAACTAGTAACTATGTTGTCTAACATGAAAAAAGAATCAGAATTTGTTTTTAGTGAGAATGGTGAACCAATTTCAGCAAAGACACTATTTGGAAATTGGAAAAAAGTATTAAATTCCAGCAACATTCCTTATAAGAAATTTCATAGTTTAAGACATACTTATGCAACAATGTTATTATCTCATGGCGTGGATCTAAAAACCGTACAAGATTTAATGGGACATTCTGATATTGCAGTAACTCAAATTTATTTACACGTTCTTCCTAAAACAAAAATAGATGCTGTAAACAGAATAAATGGCTTATTATAAATACTAAAGTGTTAAAATAGTGTTAAACATAAAAATAGAGTATCAAGATTATTTGTTGTAATCATTGGCACTCTAAGTTCTTATTATTTTGGTGACCCGTACGAGAATCGAACTCATGAT
>UMEW01032011.1_pt1 | contig 126616 bp, 128 predicted proteins | sample 1964851 | NCBI WGS metagenome assembly UMEW01 (sample SAMEA4836030, study PRJEB28245) | human gut metagenome | biome: gut microbiome; material: fecal sample | place: Denmark | collected 2008 | reverse complement strand
CTCTTCCGATGATTATCGGTATCATATCAGGTTGTTATTCTTCAATCTGTATCGCAGGTCCGCTTTGGGTTATGTGGCAGCGTCATAAAAAGGCAAAGAAGCTTGCCGCTAAAGCTGCATAAAACAACTTTCGGATAAATTTATCCGATTCTGCAAATAATTATAAAGGGGTTGCATAAAGATGTTTTATGCAATCCCTTTTGTGTATTAAGACTTTTTAAGCGTTATTTGGAGTGATATATGAAAAAACTTGTTTCAATTTTTCTTTCTGCCGTGATAATTTGCGGCTTGATATTAATTTCCGCTTGTGACAGAACTGAAGATGTCAGGAAGTCTGACGGTAAAATCAGCGTTGTAACAACGATTTTTCCTTACTATGATTTTGTAAGACAGCTTGCAGGCGATAAAGTTGATATTCGCCTGTTGCTTTCGCCCGGAAGCGATCCGCACAGTTATGAACCCAAACCGTCAGATATTACAGCAATTGAAAATTGCGATATTTTTATCTGCAACGGCGGTGAAAGCGACGAATGGGTTGACGGAGTTCTTTCGTCAATTGAAAACAAAGATGTAAAAGTGATGAAGATGATGGAGTATGTTCCTCTCAGACATGAACAATCTATGGATCATGACCATGATCACGACAGTCATGAAGATATGGATGATGATGACGAAGGCCACGATCACGAGGAAGGGGAGGAGTATGACGAGCATGTCTGGACTTCAATCAGAAATGCGGAGCGTATGTCTGCCTCAATCGCAGATGAGTTGATGTCAGTTGACAGTAAAAATTCTAAATATTACAATGACAGAAAAACAAATTACATTTCACAGCTTGACAGCCTTGATAAGAAATTTACCAAAGTTGCAAATAACAAAAAGCGTGATACGCTTGTTTTCGGCGACAGATTTCCGTTTCTGTATTTTGTAAGCGACTACAACCTTGGATATGAATGTGCATTCCCGGGTTGCAGTCACGAAACCGAGCCGAGTACAGCCGTTGTTTCTCATCTGATTGATTTTACAAGAGAACACGATATACCCGTTGTATTCTATCTTGAGCTTTCAAGCGGCAAAATTGCTCGGATTATCTCTGAAGATTCTTCTGCAAAGACGATGCAGTTTTCTTCATGTCACAATGTCACAAAGGATGATTTTGAAAACGGTGCAACTTATATTTCTGTTATGGAACAAAATCTTGAAGCATTAAAGGAGGCGTTATACTGATGTCGCTTATTAAAATTGAAAATGCCTCGCTCGGTTATGAAGGCAAAACCGTTGTCAATGATATTTCGGTTGATATAAAAGAAAAGGATTATATCTGCATAGTCGGTGAAAACGGTTCGGGCAAAACTACTCTCATGAAAGCACTTCTCGGACTTTTAAAGCCATTGAGCGGTTCGATTACCTATAGTGACGGACTAAAACAGAATGAAATCGGCTACCTTCCGCAGTCAAGCGATATTCAGCGTGACTTTCCTGCGTCGGTGCAAGAGGTGGTGCTTTCGGGCTGTCTTAATAAAAAACACACCTTTTTCTATTCAAAAGAGCAGAAAAAAACTGCCGCCGAGAATATGAAGCTTACGGGTATTTATAATTTACGCAAAAAATGTTTCAGAGAGCTTTCGGGCGGTCAGCGGCAGCGTGTCATGCTCGCCCGTGCATTGTGTGCAACTCACAAACTGATTATTCTTGACGAGCCTGTAACGGGACTTGATCCGATGGCAATGGCTGATATGTACGCTCTCATCAAAAAGTTGAATGAAAGCGGAATCACGATTATTATGGTTTCTCACGATGTGAATTCAGCTGTGAGCAATGCCTCAAAAATTCTGCACCTTGCAAAGAATTGGTATTTCTACGGTACGGCACATCAGTATCTGCATTCGGATGCCGGCAAACGCTTTATTCTCAGCGATTGCCCGTGTGATGAATGTCAGCACAGAGTTCACGGAGGTGCTAAAAATGTTTGATATGATTTTTGAAATGTTTTCATACAATTTTATAGTCAGAGCATTCATTGTCGGCACGCTTGTTTCTTTGTGTGCGGCACTGCTCGGTGTAACGCTCGTTCTCAAACGGTATTCAATGATCGGTGACGGATTATCTCATGTGGGCTTTGGTGCGCTTGCAGTTGCGGCGGCACTAAATCTTGCACCGCTTGAAGTTGCTGTTCCTGTAATCATTATTGCGGCATTCCTGTTGTTAAGACTTTCCGAGAACAGTAAAATCAACGGCGATGCGGCAATCGCAATAATTTCAAGTACGGCGCTTGCCATAGGTGTTGTATTTGTCAGTGTATCGGGCGTAAATACCGACCTCAACTCATACCTTTTCGGCAGTATTCTTGCCACTACAACAGCCGACGCAATTATGTGCGGAATCCTTGCACTTGTTGTAATCGTAATATTCATCTTGTTCTACAACAAGATTTTTGCCGTAACCTTTGACGAAACATTTTCAAGGGCAACCGGTCTTAAAACAGGTGTTTATAACACGGTAATTGCACTCCTTACGGCTCTCACAATTGTAATCGGTATGAGAATTATGGGAACTCTGCTCATTTCCGCACTTATAATTTTTCCTGCGCTTTCTTCCATGAGAGTTTGCAAAAAATTCAAGTCGGTAATTCTCTGTTCGGGTGTGCTTTCACTTTGTTGTTTCTTTGTCGGTATGTGCGTGTCATATTCATGCGATACCCCGACAGGCGCAAGCGTTGTAATAGTCAATGCCGCCGTTTTCCTCATATTCCGACTGATCGAATTTATCAATTCCAAAATTAAAAAGAATAATTCTGTGTAAGAATTACAAAAGAGACAGAATATTTTTTGTAGCTTGGGTTGATGATTCTTTTGTCCTTCTTCATCAGTTTATGAAGAAATCACAAAAAACACCTTTACGAGAGATTGAAAAAGCAAAGCGTGAGTTTGCAGATTTGACAGAAAGGGGACTTTCTAATGAGTAATAATGCTATTGGAAAAAGTTGGTCTGATGTAAGAAATCAGCTTTTTACACCGGATGAGATTGCTGAAAGTGACCTACGAGTGGCTTTGATTGGAGAGCTTATTAAAGCCCGTCAGGAAAAGGGAATAAGTCAAAAAAAACTGGAAGAACTTAGCGGTGTGAAACAACCGGTGATTGCAAGAATGGAAAAAGGTGTTACAAGTCCACAACTTGACACTATTTTAAAAGTTCTTGCTCCTCTTGGAAAAACACTTGCAATTGTACCGTTGCAGACTGCTGAGAATAAAAGTTAATTACAAAATATTTTCAACTAACGGAAACTCGCTTTCTTTAATGGAGGCGAGTTCTTTTTTTGCCTGAACGCTTTCGGCAAAGTACATATCACGGTTCTGCTTTTGTGCAAATGCGGTCATTCTCGAAATGCTTAATCCGATATTGTCAACATAATCGTGAATGAGCATGGTGTCAATCAATTTGGCATTGTCATACCATTCTTTCTCGGTTTCTTCACATATTTTGAGCGCATCTTCAAATTCAAGTCTGCTCATCAGTCTGTCGGCACATTCAATTTTTGCAATGAATGAATCAGTTTTGCCCGAAATAAATCCTGTTTCAACAGATGCAAAGCATAGTGCCGCCAGAACAAGTGAAAGTGCAATGTAAATTCTTTTCATATTGTTATTCCTTCTTTATAATGTTGTAATTTCCGAGTGCGTCAAGAGTCATCAGAAAAACATTGCTCTGCTTAATATTTTTCTTTTGCAGAATATTTTTAACATAACCCTTTTCTTTTTCACATAAATTAAGCGAATTTTCAAGAATTTTTCCGTTGCTGACAACTACGGTTTCAATTTTATTGTCCTTAATTTTTAACCCGAAATCCTCGGCAGACGGCTTTCTCTTCTCAGGCTTTTCAAGAACGCTCACCTCACCGTTTGTTTCAACAATGCAGTATTGAACATCTTCGATTGAAAAAATACCCTGTTGTCTTAATCTGACGCTCAAATCTTCTGTAGTAAGCCGCAGCTTTTTCATAGCCGATTGCAGAATCCTTCCGTCTTTAATTACTATAACGGGTTTTCCGCACACAAGACTTCTGAAACCGCTCCACTTCATCATAATAATGCTTGCGGTAATTTCAAGTGCAACGAGAATTGCAACGGGAATAACTCCGCTCAACAGCGGTTGAGATGTGTTCTGCATAGGAATTGATGCGATATCCGACACTATCATTGTGATTACAAGCTCGCTCGGCTGCATATCGCTCATCTGTCGCTTTCCCATTAACCTGACTGCCAGAATGACAAAGGCATAGAGCAAAATTGTTCTGATTATTGAAATTAACATAACATCACCGTTACTAATATTTGCATAATTTGAGCCGATATACCGCAAAATAAAAAGCAGATATATTAAGACGGTGATTAAATGTATAATTCATTAAAAGAAAATATTTCAACTCTGAAGAAATTGTTCAAAAATTCGGCAGACTTTACGGTTCGTGAAATGAATCTAAAGGGACAATGCAGTATAAAATCCGCAATAATCACAATTGAGGGAATGTGCGGAAAGGACACGCTTGCATTGTCGGTAATCAATCCTCTGCTCGATTATTATTTTGACTGCCAATCCCCCGATAAAGTTTTTGACCTTATCAAAAATACCGTGCTGACATCAAGTGAAATTGTCGAGTTCACGACAATTGACGAGGCAATCAGCTTTTCAACATCAGGTTTTGCCCTGCTTGTTGTTGACGGTTGCAGTCGTATGCTTGCAATCGGAGCACAGGGTTTTTCATTCAGAAGTGTTTCGGAACCCGAAAGTGAGGTAGTGCAGAGAGGCTGCAGAGAAGGTTTTACAGAACCGCTGAGAATCAATATGACTTTAATAAGACGAAGAATCAAAAGTCCCGATCTTGTTTTTGAAACCGTGACAAGCGGATACAGTTCAAACACGCAGATGATGATTTGTTATCTTCAAAACAGCGTGTCAAAGCAAATTCTTAAAGCAATCAGAGAACGGCTTGAAAACTGCAACCTGAAAATGATTCTTGCGTCGGGATATTTAAGCAGTTATCTTGAAGACAACAATTCAAAATCACTTTTTTCGGGTGTCGGGATTTCCGAAAGACCGGATACGGTCTGCGGAAAGCTGTCGGAGGGCAGAGTGGCAATTCTGATTGACGGAACACCGTCGGTGATAATCATTCCGCACCTTTTTGCAGAAGAATTTCAAAGCGTTGATGATTATTCAAACCGCCCGTATTATGCGGCATTCATACGGATTTTAAAGTATATTTCGTTCCTTATAGCCGTATTTTTGCCGGGAATATACACGGCTTTTGCACAGTTTCATCCCGAATATTTTCCGACCGGATTGCTCGTGAAAACATCCGATTCTTTGTCGCAAACACCCTTACCCGTAACACTTGAAGTTATTCTCATAACCTTTATCTATGAAGTCATGAGAGAGGCCGGACTGCGTATTCCAAAGCCGCTCGGACACGCTGTCAGCATTGTCGGAGCGCTTGTAATCGGTGAAAGTGCCGTCAGCGCAGGCATAATCAGCTCGTCAACTCTTATGGTTGTTGCAACTGCGGCAATTTGCAGTTATGTCACATTCGCACTCTATCCGCCTATTATGGTGTTGAGATTTTTCTGCGTTATCGCAGGCGGAATGTTCGGCTTGTGGGGAATAGTTCTGCTCACCTGCGGAGTGCTTGTCAATATGTGTTCCAAAACATCAATCGGTGTGCCGTATATGTCATCGCTTGCACCGTTCTCATGGCGGAGTATGCGTGATGTCTTTGTCAGAGCAGATTGGAAAAGGCTTTCAAAGCACACAATCAAGGTTCAGAAATTTCCCGAAACGGAGGAGATGTAATGCAATCGAATGTAACTTTTCCGTCAAAAAGATTTATGCTTTCGCTTTTTGTATGTTCTGTACTTCCGATATTGTTAATGGGGCGGAGCTTTTTGCAGAGCGACAATATTTTTTCAAGTCTTGCGTCAATCGGATTCGGAATATTTTTCACGCTGTTGTGCTTTGTTCCTTTTTATTCGATAAAGCACAGAACAAGACTTGATTTCTCAGCCTTTGCAAAAAACATATCGCAAACGGGCTTTTTCTTTGTTTCTTCATATTATTGTATGTATTTCACCGTGATAACCGTTTCTTTTCTGATTAGATTCTGCGATATGTTTGTTTCGGGAGTTAATCCCGATGCCGACATAAAGGTGATTGCCTTTCTGATACTTTGCATTTGTGTTTACGGTGCGTCAAAGGGGATAAATCCGCTTTCAAGAGTCAGCATTTTTGTGCTTGCATTTCTCATAATTGCTTTTGCCGTGATATTTTTCGGAAATATAAAATCTTTTGAATTTGCACCGAACAGCACCTTTGTTACACCAGATTTTTCAAATATTCGGAGCAATGTTGCAGACTGTTTAATCTTTGCGTTTCTGCCTGTTATTTTTGGATTCAATTCCACAAGCACAAAAAATCTGTCAATAAAACAACCTGTAATTACAACTCTTATTATATTCGGCACATTAATGCTGACTTTGTTTTTTGCCGATTTTGTTATCGGTGCATATTCTGCACAGCAACCGTTTTCTGTTCAGCTATTGTCAAAAACCGCATATTTTGGTGATATGAAAGGCTTTGACAGCTTTTACCTTGCCGCAGTAACTGCCTGTATTTTTGTTTTTGTAACGGCTGTCCTCATCAGCGTTTCAAACTGCATTGTAAATACATCTTCAAAAAGAACGTTTGTTTTTGTTTCTATAATTGCGCTTATAATGTTTGTTTTGTTTGTTTGTGCAGATAGTTATAATGCTGTAAAAGAATTATTGCTGAACAATATTTTTCTGACTGCACTCAATTTTATTTCTGCACTTCTGATTCCTATAATCTATCTTTTTGTATATCGGAGAAAGCTTTATGAATAAAAAATTATTTTTACTGCCGATTATGGCAATTGTTCTGATTTTAGGCGGCTGTACAAATTCAAACCGAATTGACACTTCTTCACTTGTTCAGACGATTACTGTAGAAAACAAATCGGGCAAAGCCGTGTATAATTTCTATCTGCTTGAGAACAGCGAGGATGTGCAAGGTGTTTCGGTTGAGGCTGACAGCCTTGAAAAAGCCGTAATATCGGCAAAGAAAACTTATATCCCTACGCTGACGCTTTCAAAGCTTGAATTGTATCTTATCGACTCAAATCTCGGAGAAAAAACTCTCAAAACCGATATTGGCTATATTTCAAAAGAAACCGCAATTTCACCTTTGACCTATACTGCCCTTTCGGATACAAAAACTTTGCAACTTTTTTCAAAAGATAAAAACGCACTGAATAAAGTTAAAGAACATATTGTTCTGTTGAAGAATAATAATAACAACCTTTCCGTGACATCTTTATCCATATTCAATAATTTTAAGGGTAAAAACAACGGCTATTTGAGTATTTGTTATATTAGTTCCGATAAAGAATTAAAAGCAGACATTGTTAAAACAGTAACAGAAAAATGAGAAAATTTTATTAAAAATTGAAAAATAATTCACAAAAAGACTTTATCAAAACTGCGTTATGGTGTATAATAGCAATAAGTATATAGCCTGAGAGCATACATCTGCCCGTTAGGCGGCAGAGCGGTTGCTCTGATTTGTGAAAGGTAATAAATATTTAGGATAGGACGATGATTTATGTCTGTTGAATTTTCTGTTCCGCTGTCGCAAATTGCAGAAGCATTGAACCTCACCGAAGTTTATGTCGCTGAAAATTACAAGGAAACTAACATATCGACTGTTGAAATCAACAGACCGGGACTTGAGCTTACGGGTTATCTTGAATTCTTTGACAACAAGCGAATTCAGGTTCTCGGTAATACAGAGTTCTCATATCTCGGCAGATACGGTCCGGAGGCTCAGAAAATGGTTATTGACTCCATTTTCAGCTTTGGTCCTCCGGCTGTAATAATATGCCGTGATATTGAACCGTCAAACGCAATTCTCGAAAGTGCAAAGCTGCACAAGGTGTCTATTTTCAGCACCCCGCAGAGTACATCGGATCTTACTGCATCACTTGTACAATATCTTAACAAAGAGCTTGCTCCGAGAATTACCCGTCACGGCGTTCTTGTTGAAGTGTACGGCGAAGGCTGTCTGCTTACGGGCGACAGCGGCGTCGGTAAGAGCGAAACCGCAATTGAGCTTATTAAGCGTGGTCACCGCCTTGTTGCCGATGATGCCGTAGAAATCAGAAGAACTGCCCAGACAACACTCTATGGTCAGTCGCCCGAAAATATCCGTCACTTCATTGAGCTTAGAGGTATCGGAATTATCAATGCCAGAAAACTTTTCGGTATGGGCGCTATCAAGCTGCAGGAAAAGATTGATATGGTAATCAACCTTGAGCAATGGGACAGCGCAAAGGTTTATGACAGAATGGGACTTGACAACGAATATATGAAGATTCTCGGTGTTGAAGTGCCTACTCTTACAATTCCCGTAAAGCCCGGCCGTAACCTTGCTGTAATCATAGAGGTTGCCGCAATGAATAACAGACAGAAGAAAATGGGCTACAATGCCGCAAGAGAACTTCTCAAAAATCTAGGAATGGCTGTTGAGGATCTTCCGCCGTCACCAAAGGTTATTGTTGATACATGGGAATAATTCCGCTTTGTAACGGAATACAGGGAACAGAAATTTCATATTCTAAACTAACCACGGAGGGTAATTGAATGGACACTACCGATATTATATATAACTGTGCTCAAAAGCTTGATTGTGATGCAAGACGATTTGAACCGATGAGCAGACACACTTCATTTAAAATCGGCGGAAAAGCAGATGTTTACATAAAGGTGACAAATCTTTCTCAGCTGATGAAAATTTTAAAGGAATGCGATGTCTGCAAGGAGAAGTATATTCTTCTCGGCAATGGCAGTAATGTTCTGGTTCCGGATGAGGGAATCCACGGCACGGTTCTCCGTCTTGACGGTGATTTCAGGAATATTTCATTAATTGACGATACAACAATCTATTGCGGCGCAGGTGCGGCTTTGGGAAGTCTGTGTAAGTTTGCTCAAAAATGCGGACTTTCGGGACTTGAATTTGCATGGGGAATTCCGGGAACAGTCGGCGGTGCTTTGTTTATGAACGCAGGTGCATACGGCGGTGAAATGAAAGATGTTGTATACAGCGTTTCTCACATTACACAGAACGGTGATATCGGCAGAACAGAGGCGGAGAATCTTGAGTTTGGCTACAGAACAAGCGTTTACCGCAAAAACGGTTGCATAATCACAGGTGCGGTATTCAAACTTAAAAAAGATGATCCCGAAGAAATTCAGAACAGAATGAACGATTATATGAATCGCCGTTCAACAAAACAGCCGCTTGAATATCCGAGCGCAGGCAGTGTGTTCAAAAGACCCGAGGGTGCATTTGCAGGTGCGCTCATTGAGCAATGCGGACTCAAGGGCAAAACTGTCGGGGGCGCTCAGGTCAGCGAAAAGCACGCAGGATTTATCATCAACAAATCAAAGGCTACGGCTGACGATGTAAAACAGCTTGTGTCGGAAATTCAGAAAACTGTTGAAAATGAAACAGGCTACAAGCTTGAATGTGAACTTATTTTTCTATAAAGCAAAAAAGGTGTAATTTTATGGAATTTGTAATCATTACGGGAATGTCGGGTGCAGGCAAAACAGGCGCTCTTCATGTGCTTGAAGACATCGGTTATTATTGTGTTGACAATCTCCCGTCAAGTCTGTTGTCAACACTCTATCGGCTTTGCCTAAAATCTGAAGATGATTCAATGAAGAGGGTTGCGGTTGTTGTCGATGTAAGAGGTAACGAAAAATTTGAGGAAATGTGTTCCCAGATTGAACACTTCAAAATGCATTACGAAAATGTAAAGGTATTGTTCTTTGACGCAATGACGGACAGGCTCGTTGTTCGTTATAAGGAAACAAGAAGAAGACATCCTCTTTCGGATAAACTCAAGGACGGTTCAGTACTGTCTGCCGTTGAGCTTGAAAGGGAGCTTCTTTTGCCTATTAAAAGAACAGCCGATTATAACATTGACACTACATATATGTCAAACAAACAGCTCCGAGAGCGAATTATGTCAATGTTCATGGAGGACACTTCACAAAGCATTACGCTGACATTTATGTCATTCGGTTTCAAATACGGAATTCCGCTTGAGGCAGATCTCATTATGGATGTGCGTTGTCTGCCTAATCCTTTTTACATTCCCGAACTCAAACATCTTACAGGACTTGACAAAGATGTGCGTGACTATGTTCTTGAAAGTGAAGAAACAACCGAATTTTTAAAGCGACTTTTGAGTATGCTCGATTTTTCTGTTCCGCTCTATCTCAAAGAGGGCAAAAGCGAGCTTGTTGTCGGCATAGGTTGTACGGGCGGCAAGCACAGAAGTGTTACAATCGCAATGCAGCTGAACGACCACTTTCGTGAAAAAGGCTATAGGTGTGTTATTCAGCACAGAGATATTGACAGGTAAGGTGCAGAAATGTCATTTTCCTCGGATGTAAAAAAAGAAATTTGTTCGGTTGAACAGTTTGACCGTGAGGCTCTCAAAGCGGAGCTTTACGGAATGCTTTTATTCAGCAGAAATTTTTCTCTGAACAAAATAACCTTCACAACGGAAAGCAATTATGCGGGAAATCGTCTTATATTTCTTTTGCAGAATTTATATATGCCGATAATTGAAAAACAATCGGCTTTGCGTACAAAATCAAGTGACAGCCATCTTTACAAAATAATTGTGGTTGACGGAAACGATTGTAAGCGTATTTTTGAAGATTTCGGTCATACGGACGGTCAGATTACTTTGCGTGTCAACAGGGCAAATCTTTCAAGCGAAGAACTTTCGCAATCGTTTTTGCGCGGAGTTTTTCTTAGCTGTGGTTCGGTATCCGATCCCATGAAAAGCTATCATCTTGAATTCTGTGTTCCGCACAAAAATCTTTCTCAGGATTTGTGCAAGATTCTTTCCGAAATAACCGAATGTACCCTTATTCCAAAAACGGTTGTCCGCAGCGGCAGTTACATTGTCTATTTTAAGGAGAGTGAGCAGATTTGTGACTTGCTTACCTACATAGGCTCACCGATAAGATCAATGGAAATTATGGGTACAAAGGCAATAAAGCAGGTTCGCAACAATGTGAACCGCAGAATTAACGGCGAGGTTGCGAATATCGGAAAAATCGCAACGGCGTCTGCAAAACAGCTCAGTGCAATCGAACATATAAAAAAGACAGTCGGAATCGATTCTTTGCCCGAGGACTTGCGTGAAATCGCATATTTAAGGCTTGAAAATCCCGATATGTCACTTCGTGATTTGGGACAGAATCTTTCAACCCCAATCAGCCGAAGCGGTGCAAATCACCGTATGCAAAGACTGCTTGAATATGCAGGTACAGAGGTAAAAACCAATGGAAAATAAAAATTTAACTTTTGAGCAGGCAAACGAACTGCTTGAAAAAACGGTTTCAAAAATGGAGAGCGGTGAACTTACTCTCGAACAGACAATGGAGGAGTACGCAAAAGCGTGTGAACTCCTTGCTTATTGTATGAAACAGCTTGAACAATGCAAGGGTAAAATTATTGATATAAACGAGAGAATTTCAAAGCTTTCAAAGGGTGATGACAATGACTAAAGATTATGCAAAAAATATTGAAAACGCTTTAAAGAGCTGTCTGCCGAGTACGGATTGCCGTGAAAAAAAGCTGATTGACGCAATGGCTTACAGCCTTGAGGCAGGCGGAAAGCGTGTCCGTCCGTATCTTGTGTTCTCGTTTAACAGCCTTTGCGGTGGAAGTGAGGAGTCTGCAACGGCATTTGCCTGTGCAGTTGAAATGATTCACACATATTCTCTCATTCACGATGATTTGCCGTGTATGGACAACGATGACCTCAGAAGAGGCAAGCCGTCAAACCACAAGGTATTCGGCGAAGATATCGCATTGCTTGCAGGCGACGCCCTTCTGACGCTTGCCTTCGAAACCCTTACAAACGAAAAGACAGTAAAAATCTGCGGGACTCCCGCTTGTTGCAGAGGTGTTTCCGTACTTTCAAAATACGCAGGTGCGACAGGAATGATAGGCGGTCAGGTGATTGACCTTATGAGCGAAAACACAAACGCTCCGATTGAAGTCCTTCGTGAAATGGACTACAAAAAAACAGCCTGTCTTATCAAAGCGGCTTGTGAACTGGGCTGTATAAGCGCAGGTGCAAACGATAAGCAAATTAAAGCCGCCTCTGAATTTGGCGAATGCATCGGCATTGCGTTCCAAATTCAGGACGATATACTTGATGTAACCTCCTCCGATGAGGAACTCGGCAAGCCCGTTGGCAGTGACGCAGAAAACAGCAAATCAACCTATGTTTCACTTCTCGGAATTGAAAAGTGCCGTGAGCTTGTTGATGAACTTACCGAAAAAGCTGTTAACGCACTTCATGGCTTTGACGGTGATACAAAAGAGCTTGAAGAATTTGCTTACAAGCTTGCAAAGAGAAATAAATAATTCTTTGCAAATATTAATTAAACGGATAGGAAATAAATTATGGGTGAGTATGAACTGCTTTCTAAAATTAAATCACCGCATGATGTCAAAAAGCTTAATGACGAACAGCTTGAAAAGCTGTGTACCGAAATAAGGGAAAAGCTCGTTGAAACCGTGTCTGTAAACGGAGGACATCTTTCACCGAACCTCGGTGTTGTTGAACTTACCGTTGCTCTTGAGCGTAGCTTTAATCTGCCGAAAGACAGCATTGTATGGGATGTCGGACATCAAGCATATACCCACAAGCTGTTGACGGGACGCTACGAGCAGTTTGACACAATCCGTAAAAAAGGCGGAATTTCAGGCTTTCCGAAGCGTGCCGAGAGCAAATACGACGATTTTAACACAGGTCACAGCAGTACATCAATATCAGCCGCATACGGAATTGCAAGAGCAAAACACCTTATGGGCGACCAAAGCTACACCGTTGCCGTGATTGGTGACGGTTCATTTACGGGTGGACTTGCTTTTGAGGGAATGAACAACTCAGGCAGATTCAACAAGAACTTTATTGTTGTTCTCAATGATAACAAAATGTCCATTTCACCGAATGTAGGCGCATTGTCACGCTACCTTACAACGGTAAGAATTCAGCCGTGGTATATGCGAGTCAAGAAAATTACGGAAAAAATTCTTTTACACATTCCGCTTATCGGAAAACCTCTGAAAAGATTTCTTCAGGGAGGAAAGTCTAAACTTAAAAATCTTGTGTACAAAAACACTCTTTTTGACTGCTTCGGTTTTACCTATCTCGGACCTATTGACGGACATAACATTGATGAGCTTGAAAATGCGTTTGAGTGTGCAAAAAAGGTGAATTCTCCCGTTCTTGTTCATGTTGTTACCAAAAAAGGCAAAGGCTATCAGCCTGCCGAGGACAATCCGGGCGGATTTCACGGAATAGGCAGGTTCGATATTGATTCGGGCGAACCGCTTTCAAGTCACAAGGGATTTTCGGCTGAGTTCGGAAAGACTATGTGCGAATTAGCCGAGGACGATAAAAAGATTTGCGCAATTACAGCCGCAATGTCGGGAGGAACGGGACTTACCGAATTTTCAAGGCTTTTTAAGGAAAGATTTTTTGATGTCGGTATTGCTGAAGAACACGCAGTAACTTTTGGATGCGGACTTGCCGCAAAGGGTATGCGACCTGTTTTTGCCGTGTATTCAACATTTCTCCAGAGAGCCTATGACCAGCTTTTGCATGATGCGGCTCTCGGAAAGCTTCACCTCGTAATCGGAGTTGACCGTGCGGGAATTGTTGGTGATGACGGTGAAACTCATCAGGGTGTGTTTGATGTTTCGATACTCAACACCATTCCAAACACAACAATTTTTTCTCCGGCATATTTTGACGGTATGAGAAAATCTCTTTCAACCTCAATTTACATTTGCGACAGCCTCGCTGTTGTGCGTTATCCCCGTGGAGGAGAGCTTTACAAACCCGATGATTTCGGTGAAGAAAATCTTTCATATGATGTTTACGGAAATCCGAATTGTAAAAATCTTCTCATAACCTACGGCAGACTTTTCTCTTATGCCTGCAAAGCCAAGGAAACCCTTGCAAAACAGGGCGTTGAGATTTGCATATTAAAACTTTGCAGAATTAAACCGATTGACGAAAATGCCGTTGATTTTGCGGCAGATTTCGATAATGTATGGTTTTTTGAAGAGGGCATTAAAAACGGCGGTATTGCGAGAAATTTCTCCGATTTACTCTGTTGCACACAGTTCTGCGGAGATTATCATATAAAGGCTATTAATGACAAATTTGTCAAGCAGATGTCAGTAAGCGAGGCTCTTCATGAACTGAAACTCGATGATGACGGAATGGTAAACACCATTACCAAAAATTTAAAGGAAAAGAATTAGGATGAAAAAAAGACTTGATATTCTTGTATATGAAAAAGGCTTTACCGACAGCCGTGAAAAGGCTAAGGCGATTATAATGTCGGGACAGGTTTATGTTGACAATCAGAAAGCCGACAAGTGCGGAACTTCTTATGATGAAAATGTTAAAATTGAAGTAAGAGGCAACACACAGAAATATGTCAGCCGTGGCGGTTTAAAGCTTGAAAAGGCCATAGACAATTTTGACTTTGATTTAAAAGATAAGATAACAATGGATATCGGTGCGTCAACGGGCGGCTTTACCGACTGTATGCTCCAAAACGGTGCAAAAAAGGTGTATTCAATTGATGTCGGTTACGGTCAGCTTGCTTGGAAGCTTCGCAACGATCCCCGTGTTGTCAATCTTGAACGCACCAATATGAGAAAGGTTACAAGGGAGCAGGTTCCTGATGAAATTGATTTTTTCTCGGTTGATGTTTCGTTTATTTCATTAAAGCTGATTTTGCCTGTTGCAAGACAGCTTATGAGCGAAAACGCACAGGCTGTCTGCCTAATCAAACCGCAGTTTGAGGCAGGCAGGGAAAAGGTGGGCAAAAAGGGCGTAGTTCGTGATCCTGCCGTCCATGTTGAGGTTGTCAGAAAAATATTTGATTTTTGCCTTGAAAACGGCTTTGATGTGCTTAATCTCGACTATTCGCCAATCAAAGGTCCCGAGGGCAATATAGAATACCTTATCCATCTTCGCAAAAGTGATGATCCTAAGTCATACACAGATGTAACCCCCGAGCAGCTTGTTGAAAATTCACATGCCGCTCTTGACAAAAAATGAGCAGGTGCTTTTATGAAATTTGCATTAGTGGTCAATCTTTCAAAAGAACGGGCAATTAAATATGCAAAAAAGATTTCTCTTTTTCTTCTTGATAAAAATGCAGAAATTGCTATGATTGAGGAATGCAGTCAGTATTTTAAGGGAATCCACATTCATTATTCAAAAAATATTACGGAGCTTTTTGAATACTGCGATATGGCAATTACAGTAGGCGGTGACGGAACGATTATCCATGCCGCAAAATATGCCGCAAAAGCCGATAAACAGCTTATCGGTGTGAATGTCGGCAGACTCGGTTTTGCCGCAGATGTTGAACCGCACGAATATGAACAGCTTGAACGGCTTATTACGGGTGATTACACAACAGAGGAGAGAATTTTGCTTGATGTTGAGGTCATAAAAGAGGACGGCTCAAAGCACTATCTTGCAGTGAACGATGCCGTTGTCGCAAGAGGTCAGCTTTCAAAAACAATTGATTTGCACCTGACGCTTGACGGTGACGAAATTTCAAAATACAGAGCGGACGGTCTGCTTTTTGCAACTCCGACAGGCTCAACCGCTTATTCATTGTCGGCAGGCGGACCAATCCTCGCACCGAAAATGGAATGTATTCTTATGACTCCCGTTTGTCCCCATTCATTATTTTCCCGTTCCGTACTTTTCAGCGGAGAATCGGAGCTTTCGGTTCATGTGAAAATCCCCGAAGAATGCTGTTGCGTGCTGACAATTGACGGTGAAAAAAATGTTCCTGTTCTTGCAACCGACAGGGTTGTAATCCGCAAATCCGATTTAAAGCTTAAACTTGCGTTACTCCACAACCGCAATTTTTATAAACTGCTCAATGAAAAACTGAAAGAGAGGGATTTTTGATGAAAACAGGGCGACACGCACGAATTCTTGATATTATAGCCGAACATCCCATTGAAACACAGGATGAGTTGCTTACCCGACTTCGTGAGGAAGGTTTCAAGGCAACGCAGGCTACAATTTCAAGAGATATCAAGGATTTACGCCTTGTTAAAACTCTCGGAAGTGACGGAAAATATCGCTATGTTTCTGCATCTCGCAGTTCAACCGATATCCGTACCAATTTTTCAAATCTTTTCAGCACTTCGGTAAATTCAATAGATGTAGCACAGAATCTTGTTGTAATAAAAACCCTCAGCGGTATGGCACAGGCAGTTTGTGCCGCACTCGATTCTGCCGACTATCCGTCTGTTGTCGGAACAATTGCAGGTGACGATACAATCTTCATTGCCTGCCGAACAGCCGACCTTGCGGTGTCGCTTACCGAAGAACTCAAAAAGCTTATTTGACAGGACTGATTGAAATGCTCAGAACTTTATATATAGAAAACATTGCCGTGATTGAAAAAACTTCAATAGATTTTGAAAACGGTCTTAATGTCCTCACAGGTGAAACAGGTGCAGGTAAAAGTATAATAATTGACGCAATCAATGCAATTATGGGACAGCGGACATCAAAGGAAATTATTCGCACCGAGGCTGATTCAGCCTTTGTAAGTGCCCAATTTGACGATATAAACCAAAGCATTGTTGAAAAGCTTGATGAACTCGGCTTTTCCGATGACGAGGGAACACTCATTTTGCAGAGAACTCTCAACAGAAACGGCAAGAGCAGTTGTAAAATCAACGGCAAGCCTGCAACGGTTTCAATGCTCAAAGAACTTTCAAAGCACCTTATAAACATTCACGGTCAGCACGAAAGCTACGAACTTTTCTCTCCTGAAACTCATATTGATTATATTGACCGTTTCGGCGGTTGTGAAAAGCTTTTGACTGATTATAAAAAATGTTATGATGAATATAAAATTCTCAAAAAGAAATTAAATTCAGCCGATTCGGACGAAAGTGAAAGATTGAAAGAAATTGATTTGCTTTCATATCAGGTGAATGAACTCACAGAATCCGATGTTAAGCAGGGAGAAGAACAGGAGCTTGAGAGCGAAAGAACAGCGCTTATGAGCTTTGAGAAAATCTTTTCTCTGCTCAATGATGCAAAAATGGCTCTTGACGGTGACGAAAACTATGGCGGCGGTCTTGAATCGGTCGATTCTGCATCAACTGCCCTTCAAAAAGCGTCATCATATAATGCTGAATATGAAGAAATTGCAAATACGCTTACAGATGCATATTACAATTTAAAGGATTGTTGCGACAGCATTTCCGACGCCATTGATTCACTTGAATCCGATCCGCAAAGGCTTGAAGAGGTTGAAGAAAGGCTTGACCTTATCAATCGTCTTACAAGAAAATATAATTGCCCGTCAGACGAGCTTTCGGACCTTGCCGAAAAATATCAGGCAAGACTTGACGAACTTATGAACTATGACCGCAACCGTGACGAGCTTGCGGAAAAATGCAGAGAAAGCGAAGAAAAAATGCTTGCGGCTGCCGAAAAACTCGGTACTCTCCGCAGAAAAACCGCAAAAACCTTTGCAACAAAAGTAAAATCCGAAATGGCATTTTTGAATATGCCGAATGTTGAGCTTGTTCCGTACTTTGAAAAGTGCGAACCAAATTCAAAGGGTACGGATAAAATGGAACTGCTCATCTCCGCAAATCCGGGTGAAACACCTCGCCCTGTTGCAAAAATCGCATCGGGCGGTGAGCTTTCAAGAATGATGCTTGCAATTAAAACAGTTCTCGCAAGCACGGATACGGTTGATACCCTCATTTTTGACGAGGTTGACACAGGTATTTCGGGTTCAGCGGCAGAAAAGGTCGGCTTAAAACTGCGTGAAGTCAGCAAAAGCAGTCAGGTTCTCTGCGTGACACATCAGGCACAAATCGCTGCTCTTGCGGATTATCACTATCTTATCCGCAAACAGGTTGAAAAAGGAAGAACATTTACAAATGTAACCCTCCTTGACCATAACGGCAGAGCAGGCGAACTTGCACGAATAATCGGCGGTGTTGATATAACCGACGCCGCACTTAAACACGCAGAATCAATGCTTGAAAAGTATAATAACTAATATAAATCAACTATATAAACGAAAGGGAGCGGCATTTTGAAGCTGTGGTCGGTTGCAAAACTTGATAAAACTAAGGCGGGGGAGATTCAGTCCCGCTATGAGCTGCCTGCAATTGTTGCAATGCTGCTTCAGATACGGAATATTACAACGAAAGATGAAATTGAAGGCTTTCTTTACAACGATTCTTTCATTGCCGATCCGTTTGAAATAAAAGATATGGATAAGGCTGTTGAACGCATTAACAAGGCGCTTGATTGCGGTGAACCGATTTGTGTTTACGGTGATTATGATGCCGATGGTGTCACCTCAACAGCACTTTTATATTCTTACCTTGAAACAATTGACGCAAACGCAATGTACTATATTCCGTCCCGTGAAACCGAGGGCTACGGAATGAACAAAAACGCTGTTGACAAACTCAATGAGCGTGGAATAAAACTCATAATTACGGTTGATAACGGAATTGCGGCAGCACAGGAGGTTGCATACGCAAGCTCACTCGGAATTGATACCGTTGTCACAGACCACCATATGCCCTCAGGCGAGTTGCCAAAGGCTTGTGCCGTAGTTGACTTGCACAGAGAGGACTGTAAAAGCAGATTCAAAAATCTTTCGGGGGTGGGTGTTGCCTTCAAGCTGATTATGGCGCTTGAAGGCGAATATTGCGATACAACCACCTTGCTTGACAACTATTCCGACCTTTTGAGCATCGGCACAATCGGTGATGTTGTTGAGTTGAAGGATGAAAACCGAGTATTTGTCAAACACGGACTTGAAAGCATTACAAATACCGACCGTCCCGGACTGCAGGCGCTTATCAAAAATTCCGGTCTTACGGGTAAAACCGTATCTTCAACAAATGTGTCATTTACAATTGTTCCGAGAATAAATGCAGTAGGACGACTCGGTTTGTCCGAAAAATCGGTATCGCTTCTTCTTACGGAAGATTATGATGAGGCGGCTGAAATTTCATCGCAGCTCTGCGTTGACAACTCCGAAAGGCAAGAGATTGAGCGTGATATTCTTGAAAAAATTGACGGAATAATCCGCAGAAAACCGTCGCTTGTCAATGATAAAATCATAGTAATTGACGGTGAAAACTGGCATCAGGGCGTAATCGGACTTATTGCCGCCAAAGTCAAAGAGGCTTACGGCAAGCCGGCAATCGTTATTTCAAAGCTCGGTGATATTGCAAAAGGCTCGGGCAGGAGTGTTGAGGGATTTCCTCTTTGTGACGCTGTTTTTGCCTGTTCGGATCTTCTCACACACAGAGGCGGTCATCCTATGGCGGTCGGGCTTTCTCTGGATTCTGAGAATATCCCTGCTTTTCGCAGGAAAATAAACGAATTTGCCGACAATTTCGGCAAGATGCCGTATGATAAAATCAACATTGAGTGCAAGCTCAATCCGGCATACATAAACCTTGATTTGATTGATTCTCTGTCGCTTATGCAGCCCTACGGTGCCGGCAATCCGACGCCTGTTTTCGGTTTGTACAATATGACATTGAAGAACATTACTCCGCTTTCGGCGAACAGGCATTTAAGACTCACTCTGTCCCGCAATAACATACAGATTACTGCGATGAAATTCTTTACATCAACCGAAGAATTTCCGTATAAAATCGGTGAAACACTTGATCTTGCGGTAAATCTTGACCGCAATGAGTTCAACGGAAATGTGTCTGTTTCCGTAATTGTCAAAGATATAAAATCTTCGGACTGCGATACCGAAAAGCTCCTTGACAGCCGTACAAACTATGAGGATTTTTGCAGAGGAAAACAGCTTGACCGCTCACAGCTTTCGGATTTAATGCCCGACAGAAACGATTTTGCATTGCTTTACAGATATCTGAAAAGCAACGGCGGTTACGCTTTTGAAACCGCAACTTTGGTTCACATGCTTGACAACAGTCTGTCTTTTGGTAAAATTAAAGTGATACTTGAGGCCATGAGAGAGCTCAGGCTTATCGAAATTTCAGAGGGAATGAAAACCTCAAAAATTTCAGTCCTGCCCGTAAACGGCAGGGTTGACCTCGAATCAGCCCCGATTATCAAGAAATTAAGGGAGGTATTCTGATGGGTAAATTTTCAAATGTTGCACACTATCAGGATTTTACGGAACTGAAAAAGATTCTTTCCGCATCTGCTGCCAACACTTACGATATGGATAAAATCGAAAAGGCATATAAATTTGCCGAAAAAGCTCATGGTGACCAGCGCAGAGTATCGGGAATTCCGTACATTCTTCATCCCGTTTCAGTAGCCTGTATTGTTGCAGAGCTCGGTATGGATACCGATTCCGTCTGCGGTGCATTGCTTCATGACACAGTAGAGGACACAGGAGTCACACTTGAAGAGGTTACAAAGCTTTTCGGTGCGGATGTTGCCAAGCTGATTGACGGTGTTACAAAAATTTCAAAAATTCCGTATTCAACCCGTGAACAGCAACAGGCTGAAAATATAAGAAAAATGCTTATCGCAATGGCTGATGATATCCGTGTAATTATCATCAAGCTTGCCGACAGGCTTCATAATATGCGTACAATGAATTGTATGCCGGAACAAAAAAGAAGAGATAAATCACTTGAAAATATGCAGGTGTTTGCTCCGATTGCTCATCGGCTCGGTATTAAAACCATAAAAGATGAACTTGAGGATCGTTCTCTTCAGTACCTCGATCCAATCGGCTATAAGGAAATCGAAGACGATCTTCTTATGACCGAAGAGGGTCGTGACAAGTTTATTGAATCTATTAAGAATCAGATTCTCGCAAAAACCGAGGGTACAATACCAGGTGTGTATATCAGTGGTCGAGTAAAGAGTATTAACAGTATTTACCGCAAAACATATATGCAGGGCAAAACAATGGATCAGATTTTTGACATTTTTGCCGTGCGTGTAATTGTTGATACAGTATCCGATTGCTACAATGTTCTCGGTGTAGTGCATGATATATTCAAGCCTATCCCGAACCGCTTTAAGGACTATATATCAATGCCTAAGCCGAATATGTACCAGTCGCTCCATACAACCGTACTCGACAAAAACGCAATTCCTTTTGAAATTCAGATAAGAACATGGGAAATGCATTACACCGCTGAATACGGAATCGCCGCCCATTGGAAGTATAAGCTTGGAATGGGCGCAGGCGGCAAAAATAATGACAAAATGGAGGAGAACATCAAAAAGGTCAAGGATATGATTCTTGATCAGCTTGAGGCAGAAGATGTTACCGACATCGCAAAGAATATCAGAAACGATTTTACGGAAAACGATGTTTATGTGTTCAGCCCGAGAGGCGATGTGTTCAATCTTCCGCAGGGTTCAACTCCGATTGATATGGCTTATCTTATTCATACACAGGTAGGTCACAGAATGGTCGGTGCTAAAATCAACGGAAAGATCGTTCCGATTGACTATAAGCTTAAAACAGGCGATATCTGCGAAATTATCACCCAAAAAGAGGAACACCCAAACAGGGGATGGGTTGATATCTGTAAAACCGCATCGGCAAAATCAAAAATCCGCTCATGGTATAAGCATGAAAAGCGTGATGAAAATATTGCCGAAGGCAGGCAGATGATTGACAAGGAGTTCAAGCGCCACGGCATCAATCTTTCCGAAGAAGAATATCCCGATTTTCTCCAGAAACTGATGATTAAAAAGCAGTATAATTCCATGGATGATTTCTATGCCGCAGTAGGCTACGGCGGTATTCAGCTTTGGAAGATAATGCCAAGGCTTAAAGAAGAATATCAGAAAGCATATGCGTCAGATATTGAAGAAATTGATGTTCCGCAAGCACCCGTAAAGCGACCGAAGGCATCCGCAGGCGTTGTAATTGAGGGTGCAGACGATGTTCTTGTAAAATTCTCAAAGTGCTGTAATCCTCTGCCGGGTGATGATATTATAGGCTATATTACAAGGGGCTACGGCGTTTCAATTCACAAAAGACATTGTACAAATGTGCCGAAAGATATCAGTAAAAGTGAAGAACCCGAAAGATGGGTAAGCTGTTACTGGGAGGATGAAGTAGGAGAGGCGTTCAGAAGTACGCTCCAGATTACCGCAACCGACAGAACAGGACTTCTTGCAGATGTTACAATCAAGCTTTCGAATATGCACATTTTTATACATTCGCTTAATTCAAGAGAGGCTGGCAACGGCACTGCTGTTGTTACCGCAACAATTGATGTAATGGGCAGAAATCACCTCCGTGGTGTAATTTCAAAGCTTTCCGACATCAACGGAACAATCGAAGTAAAAAGACTGTAATTGAGGTTATAATTTATGAAAGCGATTTTACAAAGAGTTACCGATGCCAAGGTTGAGGTTGATTCAAAAACCGTGGGCGAAATCGGTACGGGTTTTCTTATTCTTCTCGGAGTTGAAAACGGTGACACCGAAAAAGAGGCGGACGCACTTGCCGCAAAAATTGCAGGTCTGAGAATCTTTACGGATGAAAATGATAAAATGAATCTTGCTCTTGCCGATGTAAACGGTTCGGTGCTTGTAATTTCAAACTTTACCCTCTGCGCCGACTGCTCACACGGCAGACGTCCTAACTTTATGGCTGCCGCAAGACCTGACACAGCCGATCCGCTCTACGAATATTTCTGCAAAAAAATGCACGATAACGGAATTGAGCGTGTTGAAAAGGGAATTTTCGGTGCCGATATGAAGGTTTCGCTTGTGAATGACGGTCCAGTTACTATTGAAATCAACACAAAGGATTTGAAAATATGATAGATGTAAAAATTTTTAATGTTACGGTTCTTATGACAAACTGTTGTTTGCTTACAGACAGAAAAACAGGCAAAATGGCTGTAACCGATCCGGGCGCACCGAATGAAGAACTCAATTCTGAAATTGAGAAAAACGGCGGAAAGCTTGAATATGTAATTCTTACACACGGTCACTACGATCACATAAGCTATGCAAAACAGCTTGCGGAAAAGTTTGACGCAAAAATTGTTACGGGCGAGAAGAATAACGAATTTCTCAGCAATCCTGCACTCAATCTTACCGAAAAGCACAGACTTTCACTCAAACCGTTCTCAGCCGATATTCTGCTTAAAGACGGTGACAATTTCATGCTCGGCAACACTGAAATCAAATATATCACCACGCCGGGACATACAAGCGGTTGCGGTTCATATATTTTTGATGACACGATTATTTCGGGAGATACTCTTTTCTGCGAATCATACGGCAGAACAGACCTTCCCACAGGTGACGATGCCGAAATGGCAAAGTCAATCAGAAAGCTTAAAAATCTTGAGGGTGATTACCGTGTAATTCCGGGACACGGACCGACAACAACCCTTGACCACGAGAGAAAATACAATCCGCTGATGAGGATTCTTTAATATGAATTTATATGTAAAAAATCACAATTTTCATTTTGAACTTGAAAATCTTACAAGGCTTTTCTTTCCAAATGAAAAAATAACGGTAATAAGAGATTTTTCTGAACCACAGCCTCCGTGTATCTATACGGAGGTTTCGGATAAAATCACAATTTCGGTGAATATCGGCTCTTTTAATAAGTCCGAAACAGCTGTGAAAAAGCTTACGGGTGATGACAACGAGCTTGTTTCGGCACAGCTTTTGTACAAACTCCTTTGTGATTTTACGGGACTTACACAGCCGTGGGGAATACTTACGGGAGTTCGTCCCGTAAAGCTTTTAAGACGACTTGCCGAAGAATCAAGTGAAGAACAGGCTGTAAAAAAGTTTGAGAAAGACTTTTTTGTCAGCAACGAAAAAATAGCATTGTCAAGGGAAACCGAGCATAACGAACGAAAAATTCTTGAACTTTCAAAACCCGAATCGTTCAGTCTTTATGTCGGAATCCCTTTTTGTCCGTCAAGGTGCAGTTATTGCTCATTTGTAATGGCGTCAATCGAAAGGGCTGAAAAGCTGATTGAACCGTACACAAAGCTATTATGCGAAGAAATTAAACGGACAGCCGAAATTGCAAACAAGCTTGGTTTAAGGCTTGAAACCGTATATTTCGGCGGCGGCACTCCCACTACTCTGAGTGCCGAACAGCTTGATACGGTGCTTGGAACAGTAAACAAAAGCTTTGATATGTCAACCTGCCGTGAATTTACTGTCGAGGCAGGTCGCCCCGATACAATTGACATTGCAAAACTTTTTGCTTTAAAAGAAAATAAAGTTGACCGAATCAGCATAAATCCGCAGACTGTAAACGATGAGGTGCTGAAAACTATCGGAAGAAAGCATACTGCTCAGCAGTTTTTTGACGCTTTTGAGCTTGCAAGAAAATGCGGCTTTGATAATATCAACACAGACCTCATTGCGGGCTTGCCGACAGATACCCCCGAAAGCTTTAAAAATTCACTTGATTCAATCGTCAGGCTGAATGCGGAATGTATCACGGTTCACACGCTTTGCATGAAAAGAGCGTCCCGCCTTACAACCGAGGGAGTAACGCTTGATTTGCAACAGGCGAGAGATGCAAGAGAAATGCTTGCATACACGCAGAATATTCTCGGACAAAACGAGTACATTCCGTACTATATGTATCGTCAGAGCAGAATGGTCGGTAATCTTGAAAATGTCGGCTGGTCAAAAAAAGGCTTTGAAAGCCTATACAATGTTTATGTTATGGACGAAACCCACACAATCCTTGCCTGCGGTTCGGGCGGTGTTACAAAACTGAAACGCAACAATCCCGATTATCTTGAAAGAATATTCAATTTTAAATATCCGTACGAATACATTGACCGTTTTGATGAACTTATTCAAAGAAAGTCCGGGATAATGCAGTTTTATGGTCAATAACACAGTTGATTAATGCTGTCAACGGTGTTATAATACGACATATGTGATTGCATACGGAAGTGAAATTGTCATATATTGAACAAAACAGAATTTTTGTTCATAATTTGTTTTTCTGATGAGATAATTTTAAGAAAGGTCGGATTAATATGGGAAAATTTGATGAAATTTTTGACGATGTAGTGGTCAATGCAAAAGCCTGTGCGTCTGCTGTTTCGCAGAAAGCGTCAACAGTTTATGATGTTTCAAAGCACAAGATTACTGCCGCTGAAATCAGAGGCGATATCAACAAAAAGCTTCGTGAACTCGGTGCTCTTACATACAAATCTGAGGTTCACGGAACAGACAATTCACAGCAGATTAAGCTTATCGTTTCGGAAATTTCCGATTTGAAAGATAATCTTGATGTTGTAAACGAACATATTGCCGTGGCAAAAGATCAGAGAAGATGTCCCGGATGCAATGCTGTTATTCCTAAAAATTCTGTATTCTGCAACATCTGCGGTATCAAGATTGATGATACTGATGAGGATTTTGAACTTTGATTTTTTATTAATGGGTGATTATTTTTGTCTAAATTAAAAACTAAAAAATACAATGCCGTTGCAAACGCTGAGAAGGACGCTTCTCAAACCTTTGTCAAAGGTGCGGCAATTCTTACTTTAAGTATGGTAATTGTCAAGGTTTTCGGACTTCTTGACAAGGTTATTCTTACAGGTATTTTCTCCGGTGTTTCTTTTGAACAGGCTGTTGCTGGCGGAACGGAAACCGTCAATTTTGCATCTTTCGGTCTGGGCCTTTACAGTAATGCCTACGAAATTTTTGTCGTAATTTTCACGGTTGCAACGGGCGGTCTGCCGATAGCAATTTCAAGACTTGTATCTGAAAGTACGGCACAAAAACGATTTAACGATGTAAAACAAATTCATAGGGTTTCAATTCCTTTCTTCGTTATTGTCGGCATTCTTTCATTTGCAATTCTTGTCGGTGCAAGCTTTATCTATGTTCAGATTATTGAGTCACCGTATTCATTGCTCGGTATGCTCTGCCTTTCTCCGACGGTATTATTCGGTTGCCTCGTTTCAATTTACAGAGGATACTACGAAGGTCAGCGCAACATGTTCCCGACTGCCGTTTCGGAAATTATAGAGGCAACAATCAAGCTCTTTATCGGTGCATTCCTCGCTTACATCATTGCGCACCTCGGTATGAATTCTTATGCTGAGTCAGGCACGGTTTTCGGACTTTACATTGCAAATCAAACCGAGGCTTATCAGACAATCGTTTCATTCTCGGTTGCTGGTGCAATTATGGGTATCACCCTCGGAAGCGCCGCATCATTTGTGTTCTATATTCTCAAATTTAAAATTCAGGGTGACGGAATTCCGGAAGAATACTACCGTAATTCCGTAGAGGCTCGTTCAAAAAGAGAAACTTTTAACAAGATTCTTAAAACAGCCATTCCTGTTGCAATGGGTTCACTCATTATGAGCGTAGGTTCGCTTATTGACCAGGTAATTGTTCAGCGTGTACTCCTCAATATGATTGAAACTAATCCGCAGGCTCTGCAGGCACAGTACAGTAAGTATTTCACAGCCGATATGTTCTATGCCGACACAAAGACAATACACACCAGCCTTTGGGGTTGCTACTCAGCCGCCCTCACTTTTCTTCAGCTTGTAACAGCCGTAACACAGGTGTTCGGTTCAAGTGCTATGCCGAATGTAACAAGTGCATGGACAAAGGGCAACAAGGACGAACTCAAAAAGTCAATCGAAACTGTTATCCGCCTTACAATGCTTTTTACATTCCCAATGGCTCTCGGTATGATGGCACTTTCGTTCCCGATTATGGGACTTGTGTATAACGATCCGCTTATTACAGATGTAGGCGGAAGAATTCTCCTCATCATGGGCGTAACAACAATATTCGGTGCGGCGTCAACTCCTGTGTGCAGTATGCTCCAGGGTATCGGCAGAGTTGACCTCCCGATGAAGCTATACACAGTTTGTATGGCTGTCAAGATCGGCATTACATGGATGTTTGTAAGCGTTCCGGAAATCAATGTTCAGGGTGCAACTGTCGGTTCAATGATTACCTATGCAATTATGACAATCGTAGGTATGTATCTGCTTATCAAGTATTCAAAAATCAAGCCTGATTTATTCGGTACAACAGTAAAACCGCTTATCGGTGCGATTGCAAGTGCCGCTTCGGCATTCGGCGCATATCACCTTATGGAAAGCATTATCGGCTCTGCAAGAATGTCAATCGCAGTTTCGCTTGCAGTTGCAATCTTTGTTGCGGTTATCGTTTATATTGCTGTATTGTTGATATTGCGTGCTTTTACGGCAACAGAACTGAAATTTTTGCCGAAAGGTGAGAAAATTGCAAAAACACTTGAAAAATTAGGATTAATTAGGTAAAATATATATCTGTTGCGGTTGTTTCCGCTTCTCAGATAAAATTTGCATTGTCTAATAAGATTATCGGAGATGTCACGAATGAACTTTACAGAAAAAGAAAATTATAATTTTAATGACCTTGTTGAGATAGTAAAAATCCTTCGTGCACCCGACGGTTGTCCGTGGGACAGAGAACAGACTCACAAGTCAATCCGCTCAAATTTTATTGAGGAAACCTATGAGGCTGTTGAGGCAATTGATACCGACGACCTCGATTTGCTTAAAGAAGAACTCGGTGATGTTCTTCTGCAGGTTGCTCTGCATGCGGAAATCGAAAGTGAACAGGGAACATTTGATATAAACGATGTTTGTGACGGAATCTGCAAAAAGCTCATTATCCGTCATCCCCATGTTTTCGGTGATGTCAACGCCGACACTACCGAAAAGGTTCTCAAAAACTGGGATGCCATTAAGATGAAAACAAAATCCCAGAAAACTCAGACACAGGCAATTCTCAGCGTGTCAAAGGCACTTCCGTCACTCATGCGCAGTACAAAAATCCAGCAGAAGGCCGCAAAGGTCGGTTTTGACTGGGAAAATGTAAACGGTGCGCTTGATAAGCTTTTTGAAGAATGTGAAGAGCTTAAAGCCGCTGTTAAAAACAATGATGCTGAAAATCAGCGTGAAGAACTCGGTGATGTGCTTTTCTCAGCAGTTAATGTTGCAAGATTTTTGAACATTGACAGCGAACATGCACTCTACGATGCCTGTGACAAATTCACCGACCGTTTTTCGTCTGTTGAAAAGCTTGCAAACGAGCGTGGAATAGATATGAAAACGGCACCGTTATCTGTACTCGATTCCCTTTGGGATGAAGTTAAATTATCTAAGAATTATTAATTGGAGGTTTATTATTATGAACAAAACAGAACTTATTGCTGCAGTTGCCGAGCAGAGCGGACTTTCAAAGAAGGATGCAGAAAAGGCAGTTTCTTCAACAATTGACACAATCATCAATACAGTAGCTGAAGGCGAAAAGATTCAGATCGCAGGTTTCGGCACATTTGAACAGCGTCAGAGAAATGCAAGAACAGGTTGTGACCCAAGAACAGGTAAATCAATCGAAATTCCTGCTTCAAAGGTTCCTGCATTCAAGGCAGGCAAGGGCTTTAAGGATGTAGTAAACAAGTAATCTTGTTTTATATTTCGGGTAATGGTACGCTGTATCATTACCCTTTTTTGTTAAAAATTTTTTATTAAAAATCGGAAGGGTTTATAATATGCGACTTGATAAATATTTAAAAGTATCCCGACTCATCAAACGCAGAACAGTTGCAAATGAGGCGTGTGACGCAGGCAAAATCACAGTTAATGACAAGGTTGCCCGTGCGTCCTATGATGTAAAAGTCGGTGATGTAATCGAAATCACACTCGGTTCAAAAAGTGTAAAGGTTAAGGTTACAGAGGTAAAAGAAGTTGTTCGCAAGGAAGATGCGGCAACAATGTATGAGGCGGCAGTCTGATTTTTTACCAAAATTAAAACACAAAATATTACTTTGGATGAAATTAGGTGAGTAGATTATGAATAAGACAATTAATTTAATATTGGCAATATTATCTGTAATTACTTACATTGGGATTATTGTAATGAAGTTTTACACACAGATAAATATACCCAATGGCTCTTTCGTAATAATGACTTTATTGTTCATTATTTCGGTATGCCAATTTTTAAATTCGTTAAAATAATCTACACACGAGGAGAATATGTGTATACCACGACATTCATCAGGTTTACTAGTAGGAATAATTATCAACTTAATAAATATAAATAAATCGTAAGTTGAGGTATTAAACTATGAAATATTGTTGTGTTAAACAATGTGATATAACTGATTGTGGTGCTTGGTTTTACGGCAAAGGGTGTAAAAGGCAATCAGGAGGCGTTCTTCTCTGAATTCCCTCTTCTTGCTATTGCTCATGTTATTGTTGATGGCAATCTGATGCACTATGTTGTTATACATAAAATCTCAAAAAAAGAAGAATAATTTTATTTTTTTCTCCGTATAAATTACTGACAAATAATTTATACGGAGGTTTTTTTATGCAGGAAATGCCAAAGGCTAAGAATCATACGGTTATGCTTGATAACAGGGGGAAGCTTGTTATGACAGGCACGGAGGATGTGTCGGGCTTCAACGAGGAAACGGTGTCGGTAAAAACCTCCTGCGGGTGCCTTGTAATCAAAGGGGAAAATCTGCACATTGATAAGTTAAACCTTGAAACGGGAGATGTTTCAATTGACGGAAAAATTAACGCAATGCAATACCTCGGCAACGGTGCGTCAAAATCCAAACTTTCAAAACTCTTTAAGTAGGTGTAATCTTGGAGCTGACTTTTGCACAGCAGTCAACCGCATTTCTCTGTTCACTTGTATTCGGAGCGGCGGCAGGATTGCTGTATGATATATTTAAAATAATCAGAATGACGCTTTGCAAAGGAAAAGCGTCGGTTTTTGTTACAGACTTTCTTTATGTTTTTATTGTATCACTTAATCTGTTCATTTTTTCCGTTGCATATATGCTGGGATTTTTCAGAGTGTTTGTAACGGTCGGTTCATTTCTCGGTTTTGTTATTTGTCGATTAACCCTCGGCAGACTTTTATCGCTTGTATATTGTCCGATGATTCGTTTTACGGAGAGTGTCTGTGTGAAAATTTCGCAAAAAATTAAAAAAAATCTGAAAAAGCTATTGAAAAACAGCAACAACATATTGTATAATGAGGGTAAGAATAAAGGTATATTTAGAAACGATAATAATAATTCAGCAGAGAAAGCAGATAGTTTTGAAGATGAAAAAAAGCACAAAGAAAGTAAAAGAAAGCACTGCGGCTTCTCGGCAGACAGAAGACGGCGCAATAAAGGAGATAACTCCGAAAAAGCGTAAAAAAGGAAGATATATTCTGATTTATCTCGCAATTATCGGTTTTGTTTTTTATGCCGTAATTACAATTATCAATCAGAATGTTCAGATTGCCGAGAAAAAGGCAGAGCTTACGGATTTGCAACAGCAGATCAGCGTGGTTGAGATTCAGTCGCAGTATCTGAAAAAGGTTCAGAATTACAAGGGTGACGATCTTAAAAAATATATTGAAAAAATAGCTAAGGATGAATTAGGCTATGTCGGTGACGGTGAAAGAATTTTCATTAATGTTGCCGGAGAATAAAAGGGTAGAAATAATTTTAAGGGGTAATAAATTTTTATGGCTATTGAAGTCGGAATGATTCTGGAAGGCAAAGTATCAGGTATTACAAAATTCGGCGCATTTGTTGATTTGCCGGATTCAAAAACCGGTATGGTACATATCTCGGAGGTTGCACCTACCTTCATCAATGAAATCAGTGATTATGTAAAAGTAGGACAAGAAGTAAAGGTTAAGGTGCTTGCTCTTAATGACGGAAAAATCAGTCTGTCAATGAAACAGGCTCTCCCGAAAGAACAGCAACAGCAGAGAAAACGCTCTGACAGACCTCAAAGACAGAATCACAGAAGCAGAGAGCCATACAAGCCTGCTCCGCCCGTAACTTCACCGGGTGATTACGAGTGGCAGAGTTCACGCAGAAATGCTCCTTCTTCGTTTGAGGATATGATGTCAAAGTTCAAGCAGACAAGCGAGGATAAGATGTCCGATCTTAAGCGTGGCGGAGAAAGCCGTGGCTACAGCCGCAGAGGCAACGGCAACGGCAGAAAATAAAAAATTATATAAGGGAGGCAGATTTTATGAAAATCACCTACACAGCAAGAAAAGTCAACCTCAGAGATAACTTTAAGGAAAGATGCGAGAAAAAGCTTTCAAAGTTTAATCGTATTTTCTCGGAGGATGCTTCTGTCAATGTAGTTGTCACCCTCGAAAAGAACCGTCAGACTGTTGAAATTACAATCCGTGACAACGGTATGATTTATCGTGCCGAAAGCACAATGCCCGAAATGAATGACGCTCTTGACAAGGTTTGCGACATTCTTATGCGTCAGATTCGTAAGAATAAAACGAGGCTTGAAAAGAAAATTAAATCCGCCGGTATTGAAGATTTAATCACGGAAGCTGCTCAGACTGGTGAACCGGAGGACGATGAATACAGCGTAGTTCGTAAAAAACATGTTCTTGTAAAGCCGATTTCGGTTGATGAAGCTATTCTTGAAATGAATATGGTAAACCATAACTTCTTTATGTTTATCAATTCCGAGACAGATGAAATCAATGTTGTTTACAAGCGTGCAGACGGCAACTATGGTGTGCTCGAGCCGACAACCGATTAATTTTTTAAAAGCAAGGGGTATCGGTTATTCCGATACCCTGTTTTTTTGTCTTTCAGTCTTAATAGAATTTGTGTATCAATAAAACAGGAGATAAATATGACTATGAAATTTTCCGCTCCATGCATTTTCGGTCTTGAAGGTCTTTGTACAAATGAGCTGAGATATCTCGGTGTTGAAAATGTCAATGCCGAAAACGGCAGAGTTACCTTTACAGGCGATTGGTCAACACTTGCACTTGCAAATATAAATTCCCGTTATGCGGAGCGAATACTCATTCTTCTTGCGGAATTTGAGGTTCACACCTTTGACGATTTGTTTGAGGGTGTAAAGGCAATACCGTGGGAAGATTATATCGGAATTTCCGAGGCTTTTCCCGTAAAGGGAAGATGTCTTGATTCCGACCTTATGAGCGTTCCCGATTGTCAGAAAATCGTTAAAAAGGCAGTTGTAGACCGCCTTTCACAAAAATATATGCTCCCGTGGTTTGATGAAACAGGTGCTCCGCATCAGATTCAGTTTCTCATTCTTCGCAACAAGGTAAGTATTATGCTTGACACTTCGGGCGCAGGACTTCACAAGCGTGGATATCGTGCCGATTCAAATGATGCTCCTATAAAAGAAACACTTGCCGCCGCTATGGTTGACCTTTCAAGAGTAAGGGCAAACCACTTTGTAACCGATCCTATGTGCGGCAGCGGCACAATTCTTATTGAGGCGGCTATGAAAGCACTTAACATTGCCCCGGGACTTAACCGTTATTTTGCCTGTGAACATTGGAATTGTGTTCCGAAAGATGTTTTTGAAACAGCAAGAGAAAATGCAAGGCAGAAAATAAGACACGACGCAACATTCAGGGCAACAGGTTACGATATAGATGATTCAGCCCTTGCAATCGCAAAGAAAAACGCAGAAATTGCAGGAGTTGCCGACAGAATAACATTTGCAAACCGTGATATTAAAGATTTTGAACTTGAGGACGGTTTTCAGACAATCATCACAAATCCGCCATACGGTGAACGATTACTTGATGTAAAATCAGCTGAAAAGCTGTATGCAGTTATGGGTGAACATTTTAAAAGAATGAAGGGTAAAAGCTACACCGTTATAAGTCCCGATGACGATTTTGAAAAAATCTTCGGCAGAAAGGCTGACAAACGCCGCAAACTTTATAATGGAACGCTTAAATGCGAACTTTATATGTATTTTAAATAATTTTCATTACATTTTAACGGCATAAAAAACAGTTGATTTTCTTTCATATTTATAGTATGATAGAAAGCGATGACAAAATTTAAGGAGGTATCACAGTTGGACGAGAATAAAGAAATTCTTACTTCTGAAAATGAGGCAGAGAATACCAACACAGATACAACAGCAGAAACAACAGAAAATACAACATTCGTTGCAGATGAGCCCACAGAAAGCGAAGAAATGTCTTTTGCTGAAACAGAACCTGCAAACGAAAACGGCGTGATTGTTCCGCAGCCAAAGAAAAAGAGTATTATTCAGCTTCCTATCATTATAGGTATCGTAATTGTTGCGGTTGCGGCAGCTACTCTTTTCGTAATCAAAGGATTTTTTGATACAAGCATTGTAGGAACATGGATTGAATCTGTTGATGTAACAGGCAATTCAGCATCATCCGACGAGGCGTCAAAGGTTGATGTTTACTACACATTTAACGGTGACAATACTCTCAATTACAGAATCGGTTCAATGGTTTGGAACGGTACATACACGGTTTCAACAGATGATTCGGGTAAACAGACACTTGCCATGACGCTTAACGGCAATGAAACAAGCTGTAACTACGCTGTTTCGGGTAATATGTTCTCCGGCAGAACTCTTGAGCTTTCAACTTCAACTGCTGCCAACAAGGTGAAACTCAAGTCAGGTTCAGAGGTTAAGCCTGAATTGAAGGTTGATAAGGACTTCAAGGCTGACAAGAAAATCACAGGTTCATGGACTTATGATAACGGTTACGCTAAGATGACATACAAGTTCAATGATGACGGTACTGTTGAAATCAACCAGTCAGACGCACTCAATGTTGACGGTACTTACTTAATCAAGAACGGCACAATCATCATCAAGTACTATTACACAGATGAAGTTGAAATGGATGTTGCTTATTCCGTAGAGAGCAACGGACTCAAGCTTAATGACATTCTCTATACAAAGGATGACGATTCGGCAAAAACTACAGCAGCAGTAACCGAGGCGGCTACGGAAACAGCTACAACTTCAGCAAAGTAAATCTTTTGAACTTTTAATGCAGGGCAACGGCAGATTATCTGCTGTTGCCTTTTTAAAAATACAATAATATGAGGAGGATTAATATGACGCCGCAGGAAGAATTTATTGAAATCTACAACAAATATATCACAAGACAGGGTGCTGACGAGCTTCTGGAATGGCTCAAAAGAACCGATTTTTTTACCGCCCCTGCAAGTTCAAAATATCATTGTGCCTGTGAAAACGGTCTTGTAATGCACTCCGTCAGCGTATTCAATACAATGATGGAAAAGCACTATGATGAAGAAACCGACAATATTGAAAGTTTTGCAATCTGCGGACTTCTTCACGATTTGTGCAAGGCTCAGTTCTACAAGGTTTCAAGCAGAAATGTCAAGAATGAAAAAACTGGTCAGTGGGAAAAAGTTCCGTATTATGCAATTGAAGATCAGTTTCCCTACGGTCACGGTGAAAAGTCTGTTTTTCTCATTGAACGCAAAATGCACCTTAAAATTGATGAGGCTATGGCAATTCGTTGGCATATGGGTGAATTCGGTGACAAAAACAGCAACACAATCAGTCAGGCTTATGACAAGTATCCGCTTGCCGTAAAGCTTCACCTTGCAGACCTTGAATCAACCTTCCTCCGTGAAAAAGGAACTTCACAGGTTAATAACAGGTAATATTTTAAGCACTGGTGCAGATACTTATTTTACCGATAAATTTATGATATGGGGAAACCAAAATGGATTTTATAACAGCTCAGAATCGTGCCCAAGAGCTTACAAAACAGCTTGAATACCACAACAACCTTTACTACAATCAGGATGAACCGGAAATTTCCGACTACGATTACGATATGCTCATGCGTGAACTTGAGAATATCGAAAAGGAATTTCCGTCACTCAAATCTCCTATGTCACCGACAAACCGTGTCGGAGGTAATGCAGGAGAAAAGTTTTCTCCCGTTACTCATGAGGTTGTAATGGAAAGCCTTCACGATAGTTTTTCACACGAAGAGCTTCGTGAATTTGACGCAAGAGTGCGAGAAACCGTGCCGAATGTACGCTATGTTGTTGAACCTAAATTTGACGGTCTTTCCGTATCGTGCGAATATGAAAACGGTGTTTTTGTAAGAGGTTCAACCCGTGGCGACGGCTCTGTAGGTGAAGATGTAACCGAAAATCTTATGACAATTAAAAGTCTGCCAAAGCGTATTCCGAATGCACCCGAATATCTCGAGGTTCGTGGTGAGGTGTATATGTCGTTCAATTCGTTTGATGCACTCACTCGCAGACAGGAAGAAAACGAGGAAAAAACCTTTAAAAATCCACGAAATGCCGCCGCAGGCTCACTTCGTCAGAAAAATGCAAAAATAACCGCTCAGAGAAGTCTTGATATATTCGTGTTCAATATCCAGCAAATCAGAGGAATGACGATTGAAAGCCATATTCAAGGGCTTGACTATCTTACGGAACTCGGCTTTCCGACTGCATTTTACAGCGTTTACGATAATGTTGACGAGGTGATTGAGGAAATTGAGCGCATAGGAAATATGCGTGGAGAGCTTGATTATGCAATTGACGGCGCTGTTGTCAAGGTTGACAGCTTTGCAAGCCGCCGACTTCTCGGCAGTACCGCAAAATATCCTAAATGGGCAGAGGCATATAAGTATCCTCCCGAGGAGAAGCCTACTAAACTCCTCAATATCGAAATCAATGTCGGCAGAACAGGTGTGCTTACTCCTGTAGGCAACTTTGAACCTGTACTTCTTGCAGGAACAACAGTAAGCCGTGCCACACTTCACAACAAGGATTTTATTGACGAAAAAGGCATTTGCGTAGGCGATACGGTTATAATCAGAAAAGCAGGCGAGATTATTCCCGAAGTTCTGTCAGTTAAGGAACACGCTGAAAATGCCGTGCCGTTTGAATTTCCGTCAGTATGCCCGTCCTGCGGTAACCCCGTTACACACGATGAGGGCGAGGCGGCAATCCGTTGTACAAATACGGACTGTCCCGCACAGCTGACAAGACATCTTATTCACTTTGTAAGCCGTGACGCAATGGATATTGACGGACTTGGTCCTGCAATTCTTGAACAGCTTTCAGACGAAGGACTTGTAAAATCTCCTGCCGACCTCTACAGACTTAAAGCAGAAGATATTTCAAGCCTTGAACGCAAGGCTGAAAAATCTGCTCAGAATCTTATTTCTTCAATAGAAAAATCAAAAGAAAACGAACTTTTCAGACTTGTTTTTGCTCTCGGAATCCGTAACATAGGTCTTAAAGCCGCAAAGATAATCTGCGAAAACTTTGCAACAATTGACGATATTATGAGCGCAAAGGCTGAGGACTTTGAAAAAATAGACGGTTTCGGCGCTGTTATGGCAGAAAGTCTTGAAAATTATTTTTCACTTGACGGTACAAAGGAGCTTATTGCAGACCTTAAATCACTCGGTCTGAGAATGAAACCCTCTCAGCCGAAAAACACTGGAGGTCTTTTTGAAGGCAAAACCTTTGTCCTCACAGGCACACTTCCCACAATGACAAGAAGTGAAGCCTCAAAACTCATTGAACAGAACGGTGGCAAAACAAGCTCATCAGTTTCAAAAAAGACTTCATATGTCTTGGCAGGTGAAGATGCCGGCAGTAAACTAACCAAAGCCCAAACCTTAGGCGTTGCAATAATTTCCGAAGAAGAATTAAAAGAAATGCTGTCAATGAAATAGTTACAATAAATACTTGACACTGTTTATGTTGTTATATAATTATAATGAAAGGGGTACTTAAAATGAAAAAATATTTGATTTTAGCTGTCGTAACTTTACTTGCTGTTGCATTATCTGCTTGCAGCGGAAATGTAAAAAGTAACGATACTTCTGCTGAAAATACAACTACTCAGGTTTCAACCTCGGTTAATGAAACAGCTCAGACATCAAATGCTGAATTGCCGAAAATTTATAATCCGACCAATGTAGAAATCCGTGATAATGAAGATGAAAATAAAGTTATTATTGAGTCATCTCAAATCGAGTATGTGTGTTTGCTTGATGATATTAACGGTATGGTGTTAAATATGAAACTTACAGCTGACGGAACTGATAAGTTTGCAGACTACACTAAAAATAATATTGGTTCTGCTGTTCGGTTTGTTATTAACGGAAAGACGGTTTCAAACCCGTATATAAATGTTGAAATTACTGACGGCAATATTAATTTTACAGGTGATTACACTAACGAAGAATATGCTGCTATCTTTAGTGAAATAAAAAGCAAATAAAACAATTTTCAATCCTCCGATTTATGTCGGGGGATTTTCATGTTCATTTATAATTTACAATACTTACTAATGAATATGTATAGCAAATGCTTGACATTGTATATTTAACGATATATAATAATGATGAAAGGAGTGCTATTTATGACACAGATAAACTTTAGAATTGAAGAAGATATTAAAGAAAATGCAGAAAAAGCATTAAAAGATATGGGACTCACTATGTCTTCGGCAATAACAATGTTTCTTGTTAAGGTTGGTCGTGAAAAAAGAATACCGTTTGAAATAACAGCAGATCCTTTTTATTCAGAAAGCAATATTCGCTACCTTGAAAAAATTGCTGCTGATATTAAAAATGGAAAGGCAACATTTTCTGAACACGCACTTATTGACGGTGAAGACTGATGAAAATTCTTTGGGAATCTCATGCGTGGGAAGATTATGTATATTGGCAATTTCAAGACAAGAAAACGCTAAAAAAGATTAACAGAATCATTACCGATATTTGCCGTAATCCTTTTGAAGGAATAGGAAAACCTGAACCTCTCAAAGAAAATTTAAGTGGTTTTTGGAGCAGAAGAATTGATGATAACGGTAACAGAGTTGTATATTTTATCAAGGACGATACTGTTTGTATAATCGCCTGCAAAGGACACTACGAGTAACAGCTTATATTTCAAAATAAAATACTTCAAATCCTCCGATTTATGTCGGGGGATTTTTTTTGCCCTTTTGACATATGGCTGTGCTTGTCTGCATAGTATTTATTGTACAAACTCTTTTGGGAGGAATTTAAAATATGCTTGCTGAACAAAACGAAAAGAGATTTACGGCGGCACTCAACTGCCTTTGCAAGAATATTTCACGCAGACTTTTACCGCTTGCGCCTAAATTAGCCGATTCGGTTCAGGAAATCAGACTGCGGCTTTCACGACCGCTTGCACTTGTTTGTCCCGACAATACATACTACTTAACGCAAAACGGCGGACTTACAAACACAATCCTTGACGGTGCAATGCTTGTTGTGTCAAAAGCCGATATTGTCGATACTTTCAACAACATTTGCAACTACTCCGTGTATAACAGACAGAACGAAATTGTAAACGGCTTTGTCACAATGTACGGCGGTCACAGGGCAGGAATCTGCGGAACAGCGGTTGTAAATAACGGAAAAATCGTGAATATCCGTGACATAACTTCAATCAATGTCCGCATAGCAAGGGAGCATAAGGGCTGTGCGGATTCTCTTTATAATAAGATAATTGCCGTTTCGGGAGGTGTTCTCATATGCGGAGCACCTTGCAGCGGAAAAACAACCGTACTTCGTGACCTTGCAAGACTTCTGTCAACCAAGGGCAAGAAGAATGTTGCCCTGATTGATGAAAGAGGAGAGCTTGCAGGCACGGCATCGGGTAAATTTCAGAATGATATCGGAATGTGCGATGTCTATGATTCATACAACAAGAGCGAGGCAATGCTTCACGCAATCCGCAGTATGGCACCCGAAATTGTCATCTGCGATGAAATCGGCTCAAAAGAAGATATCTATGCCGTTGAAAAGTCGGTCAACTGCGGAGTTCGGATAATTTCATCAACGCATTGTGCAAATGAATACGAACTGAAACAGAAAGCAAACATGGTTTCTCTCATGAAAACAGGGGCATTTCAAACGCTTGTGTTTCTGTCAAATCGAACCCACGCAGGTGAAATTGTAAAAATATCGCAGGTAGGTGACAACTTTGCCGTTTAAACTCATAGGATGTTTGCTTGTTGTCTGCACGGGTACAATGATAGGTTTTGTTTTGTCGGGTAGGTTATACAAACGCAGAGATTTTCTGAAATCATTCACGGAATTTATATCATTGCTTGCAACAAATCTTCGCTACAGCGGTGATGATATCTTCACTCTGGTTAATTCCTGTGCGGAAAATTCAAGTCTTGATTTATTGCTTTTTTCAGAATGTGACAGACCTTTTGACGAATTGTGGTTTGAAAGGGTAAAACAATTATCTTCTGAAATACCGCTTTCAAAATCCGACATTTCAATGCTGAACGATTTCGGAGGTCAGCTCGGAAAAACCGATACAGAGGGGCAGTTAAAACATCTTGAACTCTATGAGGTGTCATTTTCAAAACAGCTTTCATCAGCCCTTGATGCCATAACAAAAAAATCAAAGCTATATAAAACAATGGGATTTTTTGCAGGAAGTGCAATCGCCCTTATGATGATTTAGAGGTAGTAATGGATGTTGAACTTATTTTCAAAATTGCCGCTGTAGGCATAATTGTTGCGGTTCTTACCCAACTTCTCATACGAAGCGGTCGAGAGGAGCAGGCAATGCTGACCTCGCTCGCCGGACTTATAGTTGTGTTGACGCTGATAATAACGCAAATCAGCACTCTGTTCAACACAATAAAACAGCTTTTCGGTTTTTGATATGAATATTTTGTCAATTTCCGTGCTTGCCGTTGTGACCGTAATAATCTGCATAATGCTCAAACCGAAAAATGCGGAAATCTCCGTAATGCTCGGTATAAGCTGTTCCGTTATTATTTTAATCGGCGTGCTTACTCAGGTTTCGGCTATCGTTACAACAATCAATCAAATCATAGCCTCATCGGGAATAAGCATTGACTACATAGTAATTCTGCTGAAATCAATCGGAATATGCCTTGTCACCGAGTTCGCCGTGAATACCTGCAAGGATTCGGGCAGTCAGTCGCTTGCGTCAAATGTTTCGCTTGCCGGAAAAATTATGGTCACGGTAACGGCACTTCCGCTTTATTCGGATATTTTAAAAACCGTGTTGTCACTTGCAGGCAATTGAGGTGAAGAAGTGAAAAAAAGTGTTGTAATAATTACTGTCGTGTTTGTGCTTATCGCCCTTTCATGTGTCTGTGCAAACGCTGAAGAAGGTGAAATGATTTATGATATGTCAAATGTTTTTGATTCGCTGTCCGACGATATAAAGCAAAGCCTTCAGAATATGGGCGTTGATTTGGGGGATTTTTCAAAGCTTGCCAACCTGTCTTTTGAAAATGTAATGGGCGAAATTCTCTCGCTTGCACTCGGCAACATTTCTTCACCGCTCAAAGGTCTTGTCAATATAACCGCCCTGCTTTTGCTCTGCTCCGTAATCAGCGCCTACAACGGTTCGCTCTCCTGTGATATTTCAAACTCGTTGAATATAACCGCAACGCTCTGTATAACCTGTGCCGCAGTAGTCCCCGCTGTCGGAGTCATCGGATCAACGGGTTCGGTAATCTGCACCGCATCAAATATAATGCTTGCCTATGTTCCTGTTATGGCTGTAATTATGGCAAGCTCGGGTTCTGTGGCAGGTTCGGCATCATACTATGCCGTGATGATAGGGGCAGGGGAGGGTGTGTCACAGCTTTCATCAAAAATAATCGTTCCTCTGCTCAATATGTTCCTCGGTCTGTCAATAACATCATCCGTATCGCCGTCCGTAAATCTCAGCGGTTTTATGTCAATGATTTCAAAGAGCGTAAAGTGGCTTTTGGGCTTTGCTATGACAATCTTCACAACCGTGCTGACATTCAGACAGCTTATAAGCGTTTCGGTTGACAATGTTTCAACCCGTGCTGTAAGGTTTACCCTCAATTCATTTATCCCGATAGTCGGTTCGGCTCTTTCGGATGCCTACAAGGTAGTTCAGGGCAGTATCGGACTTTTGAAATCGGGAATAGGAATAATAGTGATTCTGTCCGTTACAATTGTGTTTATGCCTGTGATTTTACAGGGGGTAATGTGGATGTTCACCCTTTGGATCGGCAAATCAACGGCAGAGGTTCTCAATCTAAACGGTCCGGCAAAACTGCTTGAAAACATATCGTCTGTCTTTTCAACTCTCATAGCTGTTTTGCTGTGCATTATGTCAATTTACATTCTTTCAACGGCGGCGGTAATTATGCTTGGCGGAGGTTCATCATGAGCGGACTTTTTACGGTTGTTGTTGTAATGTGTGCGTCTGCGTTAATATGCTCGCTTGTTCAGACCTTTGTTACAGACGGCAGTACAAAGAAAATCATCAGCCTTGTTTTAGGCGCTTTTATTATCTGCTGTATGGTTGTTCCCGTAAAAAATGCCGTATCGTCATTTAATACCGATATTGAGGAAAAGCAAAATTCTGTTAAAGAAATATCAACAGATGATGAGGCATACAGCAATGCCGTTATAAAGCAGACAGAGATAAATCTTGAAACTGCATTAAAAAATCTTCTTTTACAGAATAATATAACAATCAAATCGTGTGACATAATTTTGAGCAGAGTTGAAAACAACGGCATAATCATAGCGTCAATCAGCATATATATAGACAAAGAATTTGTTCGGTACACAAATCTTGTATCGTCAATTGTTTATGACAATTTCGGAATTACACCAAACATTATGACGGAGTGAATTATGGAAGACAAAACAAGTTCAAAGCTGAAATCAATGCTCGACAGTAAAAAAATAAGAAATATCATAATCGTTGTCGGTCTTATCGGCATAGGCTTAATATTTCTTTCAAACTGGGTTGATTTCGGTTCTTTGACATCAGGAAAAGGAGATGAAGCATTTTCCGTAAAAACATACAGCACAAAAATAGAAAATGATTTGCAGACGGTGATTTCAAAAATTGAGGGAGCAGGCAAGACGGAAGTTTTGCTTACAATGGAAAATTCCGTTGAATATGTTTATCTTGATAACAGCACCACCAAAACAAAGGAAATTGAACCTTTGATAAGAGGAGTGCTTGTAGTGTGTGAAGGCGGTGATGATCCTGTTGTGGTTGAGCGTGTCACCGATGCAGTCACAAAAGCGCTTGATATTTCAACAGCAAAAGTATGTATTACAAAATTATCAGAATAAAGGTCGGGAGTAATATGAAATCTAAGAAAAAATATATCGTTTTTGCATCACTTGTGCTTGCACTTTCGGCAGCAGTGTACATAAACTGGCAGCTTTCGGGAGCTAAAACTCCTCAAAGTGCCAAAGAACTTGGTGCGGCATCATATGTCAGTGCAACCGCTTCGGCGTCGGATGATGAGGTACAGCAGACGGCGGCACTTTCAAACGAGAGCAAAAGCTATTTTTCAGCCGAAAGGACAAAGCGGCAGGCAACTCAGGATAAAATAATTGATGATGCAAAAGAAATTTTCAATCTTGAAAGCTCGTCCGATGCCGACAAAAGCGAGGCTGAAAAGAATGTTGAAGAGCTTCTAAAAACCTTTACAATTCAGGACAGCATTGAAAGTATTGTCAAAGCCAAAGGATTTTCAGAATGCCTTTGCTATATAAGCGATCAAGGTGTGTCGGTAATTGTTCCGAAATCTCAGCTTGACGATACATCTGTTCTGATTATTGACGATGCCGTGGTTACTCATTATGAGGTTGATTATGACGATATATCGGTAATAGGGGCATAAAATTAGCAGAGGGCATAGTGTCCTCTGCTTTTTTTGTGCATAAAAATATTCCTATGTTCACAAAGAATACTGCGCAATAGGCTGAAATTTTTCCGGAAACTTGTCAATCGATTTAAACGGATATATAATTAGAATTATAACAATTAGAATTAAAACTATTAAAGAGAGGGTTGTGTATGAAAGAGTCAATTCACTATCTGCTGATGTCTGACCATATGCTTGTGCAAAAGGCACTTCTCGGCAGTATCAAAGAATCGGGACTTACATTGGGTCAGCCGAAAATACTCGATTACCTAAAAGACCATAACGGCTGTGTACAAAAGGATATTGCGGCAGGCTGTCACATTGAGCCTGCGTCCATAACCGTGATTTTGCGTGGTATGGAAACCAAAGGCTATATCGCAAGGAAATCTCTTGGCGGCGACAGAAGGTCACTCTATGTTTTTCTCACCGATAAGGGAAAAGAGTATGTCCGATATCTCAATGAAAAATTTGACAGCGTAGAAAGTATTGCAACAGACGGCTTTTCAGAAGAAGAAACGGAAGTGTTCCAAAGTCTGCTTGCAAAAGTGTATGAAAATATGACAAAGCATTTTGAAAAGGAAGTTATGTAATGAATTTAAAAAATATGAAAATCAGATTGCCGATGTATTTTATCGGTCTTTTTATAATGACAATCGGAATTGCACTTTCGGTAAAATCAAATCTCGGTGTATCTCCCGTAAGCTCAATCCCATACACAATGACCTGCATATGGGGCATAGAAATGGGCAAGGCAACAATCATATTCCACATTGTTCTTGTGTTCATTCAGTTTTTGTTACTTCGCAAAAACTTTAAATTAATAACCCTTTTGCAGATTCCCGTAGGCGTTATCTTCGGCTATTTTACAACATTCTGCAACTACCTTGCATCATTCTTTCCGACACCCGATAATCTTATTGTCAGAATCTTAATGGTGCTTGCAAGCTCCGTTATTGTCGCAGTCGGAATTTTTCTGTATCTTCCTGCCGATGTTATTCCGCTCGCAGGCGAGGGTGTAATGTCTGCTGTTTCACAGGTTACAAAAATCGAATTTTCAAAGATAAAAATGGGTTTTGATATCACTATGGTGGTAGTGTCGGCAGCGGCTTGTCTGATTATGATTCACAGCCTTGGCAGTGTCGGTGCAGGAACAGTAATTGCGGCATTTCTTGTCGGATTTATTCTCGGCATTATCAACAAAGCTTTCGGAAAATACAGAGATAAACTTCTTAAAAAGACTCCGTCCGTTCAGGTTGATGAAAAAACTGATGATGAGCAGAATCCTACATATGTAATCACCGTGTCAAGGGAATACGGCAGCGGCGGCAGACAGATTGCAAAGGCACTTGCCGAAAGTCTTGGGTTTAAGTATTACGATAACGAGCTGATAAAACTTGTTGTTGAGAAGAGCGGCTATTCTCCTGATTTTATTGAAAAGAATGAACAGACAATTAAAAATCCTTTACTTCACGATTTCTTTGCGTGGTACGGCGGACCGCTTGATACCGCAAATATGCCGAATGTCGAAAGCCTTTTTAACCGTGAAAAAAATGTAATAAAAACCATTTCACAGAATGAATCCTGCGTAATAGTCGGCAGACTTGCAAACGAGATTCTCAAAAACAAAAAGCATACATTCAATGTATTTGTATCAGCCGATGAAAATACCGAGGCAGAGAGAATTTCCGAAAGGGATAATCTTTCCGTAAACGATGCTCTTAAAAAGGTCAGAAAGGTAAACCGTGAAAGAGCCGACCATTGCAAATACTTTACATCTTCCGAATGGGGCAATGCAGATAACTACGATTTGTGCATAAAGTCCGATACATTCGGCTGTGATGAGAGCACTAAAATTATTGAAGAGTTATTCAGAAAGAAATTTCCGAAATTCAAATGATTTGTCACAGATATCTTTGTCAATTCTTATTTACATTCAATTTCAGTTATGGTATAATCTTGATGATAATAACTACCTTTATTAAATTAATTTAACGAAAAGTTGGGCTTAATATGGATAATGAAATGAACAATGTAACTAATGATATTGAAGTTAATGATATTTTTGAGGAAGAGGTTAATCTTACAAGAAGTGAGTCGAGAGAGCAGGCTTTTATGCTTTTGTTTTCAAAGTCTTTTGACGATGAGCCTCTTGAAGAAACAATAGATGATAATTCGGAAATGTTTGTAGGCGGTGTTTGCGCATATGCTCAGGCTGTAGTTTCCGGCATTGAGGACAAGCATGAGGAGATTGACGAAATCATTGCAAGCCACCTGAAAAAGGGCTGGACTCTTTCAAGAATTTCAAAGCCGTCGCTTGCTATTCTTCGCCTTGCAATCTATGAGATGAAGTATCTTGACAATGTTCCGCAGAGCGTTTCAATCAACGAGGCTGTTGAACTTGCCAAGAAATATACAATCGACGAGAGCAAATTTGTAAACGGTATTCTCGGCACATATTCCCGTGAATTTTCGGGAAAGTCGGAGAAGTGATATGAGCCTTTTTCTCGGAATTGACACTTCAAATTACACAACATCAACCGCCCTTTACGACAGCAAAACGGGCGAAATGGTTCAGCAGAAAAAACTTCTTCCCGTAAAAGAAGGTCAGCTCGGACTTCGTCAGAGTGACGCTGTGTTTCACCACACAGCACAGCTGCACACGCTTATTGAAGAACTTTTGAAAGATGTTGATACAAGCAAAATAGCCGCAATTGCGGCGTCAAGCCGTCCAAGACCTGTTGACGGCTCATATATGCCGTGTTTCACCGTTGGAGAGAACACGGCAAAAATTTTATCTTCCGCAATGAAAATCCCTCTCTACACCTTTTCGCATCAGGAGGGACATATCTCGGCGGCATTGTTCGGCTCGCAGAGAACAGATTTGTTTGATAAGCAGTTTATCGCTTTCCATGTCAGCGGAGGTACAACCGAGGCAGTATTTGCCAAAGGATTCGGCACGGGCTTTTCCGTTAAACTTGTGGCACACACACTCGACCTTAATGCAGGACAGGCGATTGACCGCACAGGACTTATGCTCGGTTTAAAATTTCCGTGCGGTCCTCAGCTTGAACAGCTTGCCCTTAAAAATACAGAAAAAATCAAGGTAAAACCAACTCTCAAAGGCTGTGATTGCTGTCTCAGCGGAGTTGAAAATCTTTCCAAAAAGCTGATTGACGAAGGCAAATCTCCCGAATATGTTTCGGCATTCTGTCTTAAATATATTGAACAGACCTTATCCAAAATGACCGAAGGACTGCTTGAAAAATACGGAGAACTTCCATTGCTCTTTGCAGGCGGAGTAATGTCAAATCAAATAATAAAAAATTCTTTTGAAGAAAAATATAATGCAATATTCGCACCGCCGCAGTTTTCGGCAGATAACTCGGCAGGAATTGCATATTTAGGATACAGGAAGTATAACGATGTACACACCCGAGTTTAGCAAACCACGAGTTTTAAGTGTTTCACAACTGAATTTCTATATAAAGTCAATTATTGAAAATGACGCAAGGCTGAATTTTGTCTTTGTTACGGGTGAAATTTCAAACCTAACCGACCATTACAGAAGCGGACACATCTATCTTTCAATCAAAGACGAAAAATCTGTTATAAGAGCCGTAATGTTTGCCGGCAATGCCCGTAATTTAAAGTTCAGACCGACCGACGGAATGAAAGTAATCTGCCGTGGCAGAGTGGCAGTCTATGAACCCACAGGTCAGTATCAGCTTTATATTGAAGATATGCAGCCCGACGGCATAGGTGCGCTTTCGCTTGCTTATGAACAACTTAAAAAGTCGCTTGCCGAAAAAGGACTTTTTGCTCCCGAACATAAGAAGAAAATTCCGCCGTTTCCGAATTCAATCGGTGTAATTACTTCTCCCACAGGTGCGGCAGTTCAGGATATCCGCAACATTCTTTCAAGAAGATTTCCGTCTGCCGACATAATTATGTGTCCCGTACTTGTTCAGGGCGAGAATGCTCCCGCCCAACTTATTGACGCCGTACAGAAACTTGATAAATACAACGCCTGTGATGTTATCATAATCGGCAGGGGCGGCGGTTCAATTGAAGATTTGTGGGCATTCAATGATGAAAACCTTGCTTATGCAATCTACAACTGTAAAATTCCGGTAATTTCCGCTGTCGGTCATGAAACTGATTTTACAATCTGTGACTTTGTATCCGATCTCAGAGCGCCGACTCCGTCTGCGGCGGCAGAGCTTGCAGTTCCCGATACTGCGGAGCTTGTTGATTACTATAAATCGCAAAAGCAGTATGTTTCGTCAATGGCAACATTGAAATTAAGACAGGAATATAATGCTCTTACAGAATTAAAAACAAGACTGTCAGTTGTATCACCACAACAGAGAATTTTTGAATATGAAAAATCTCTTGAACTTTGCAAAACGAAAATACAGCATTTTGTTCAGGAAATAATAAATAAAAAGGCTGCTGACATCACAAAGACAGCCGCAAAACTTGAAGGACTCAACCCCGTTAAAATTCTTTCAAGAGGTTATTCGATTGCCGAAAAAGACGGTAAGACGGTAAATTCCGCAAAAATGCTGAACAGCGGAGATGAATTTACACTCCGTTTTTCAGACGGTGAAATAAAGGCAAAAGCAACAGGTGAGTAAAATGGCATTTACACATTTACATCTTCATACAGAATACAGTCTGCTTGACGGTGCCTGCCGTCTGAGCAGACTTGCAAAAGCCGCAAAAGAAAAAGGAATGACTGCACTCGCAATCACCGACCACGGTGTAATGTACGGTGCAGTCGATTTTTATAAGGAATGCAAAAAGCAGGGTATAAAGCCGATAATCGGCTGTGAAGTGTATGTTGCACCGCAAAGCCGTTTTGACAAGACCACATCCTACGGAAAATACTATCATATGGTTCTGCTCTGCAAAAATCATACAGGCTATCAGAATCTTATCAAGCTTGTGTCAAAGGGTTTTACGGAGGGATTCTATACAAAGCCGAGAATTGATGATGAACTCCTTGCCGAGTATCATGAGGGCTTAGTCTGCCTCTCTGCCTGTCTGGCGGGTGAAATTCCTCAAAAGCTCCTTGACGGTGATTATGCCAGTGCAAAGTCAAAGGCAGAATTTTACCGTGATATATTCGGGAGTGAGAACTTTTTTATAGAGCTTCAAGACCACGGAATTGAGGAACAGAAAAGAATAATTCCAAGCCTTATAAAGCTTGCCCGTGAAATCGGTGTTGACATTGTTGCAACAAACGATTGTCACTATATTGAAAAACAGGACAGCACGGTTCACAATATTCTTCTCTGTATTCAGACCAACCGAACAGTCAATGACAGCGACAGAATGGAGTTCAAAACTTCGGAATTTTATCTTAAAACAGAAGATGAAATGCGTGAGGTATTTGCAAGTTACCCCGAAGCAATTGACAATACACAGAAAATTGCCGATATGTGCAATGTGGATTTTGAATTCGGTGTACGCAAGCTTCCGAGATTTGATGTTCCTAATAACGAAGATCATCTGCATTATTTCAGAAGAAAATGCTATGAGGGGCTTTATAAACACTATGGTGAGAATCCTGACCAATCTCTGATTGACCGACTTGAATATGAAATCAACACGGTGTCGCAAATGGGTTTTGTAGATTACTACCTCATTGTAAATGACTTTGTAAGCTACGCAAAATCATGTCAAATTCCTGTCGGACCCGGCAGAGGCTCGGGTGCAGGTTCACTTTGTGCCTACTGCATAGGCATAACCGCAATCGATCCGATAAAGTACAATCTTCTTTTTGAAAGATTTCTCAATCCCGAAAGAGTCAGTATGCCCGATTTTGATGTCGATTTTTGTAAGGAACGCAGGGGAGAGGTTATAGACTATGTTGTGCGTAAATACGGCGAAGATCATGTTGCACAGATAATTTCGTTCGGTACAATGGCGGCAAGAGGTGCAATCCGAGATGTCGGAAGGGTGCTTGAAATTCCGTATGCGACAGTAGATTCTGTTGCAAAGCTTGTTCCTATGGAGCATGATATGACAATCGAGGAAGCGCTGAAACTGAGTCCCGATTTGAGAAGTCGCTGCAATAACGATCCGCAGATAAAAAAACTGCTTGATGTTGCAATGAGCATTGAGGGAATGCCCCGTCACGCAACAATGCACGCCGCAGGAGTTGTAATCACCGATAAGCCCGTCAGCGACTATGTTCCGCTGTCAAAAAATGACGATAATGTTGTAACACAGTTCACCATGACGGCGCTTGAAGAACTCGGCCTTTTAAAAATGGACTTCCTCGGGCTCAGAAACTTAACCGTAATCAATGATGCAGAAAAGCAGATAAAACATAAAAATCCCGACTATAATCCCGATATGGTCGATGAAAACGATAAAAAAGTTTTTGAAATGTTTTCAAAAGGATACACGGAGGGTGTGTTTCAGTTTGAAAGCCAAGGAATGAAAAATGTTCTCACTCAGCTAAAACCGGAGCGAATTGAGGATCTTATAGCCGTTACGGCACTCTATCGTCCCGGACCTATGGACAGCATTCCCGTTTATATTGACTGTCGTCACAATCCGTCGCATATTCGTTACAAACATCCGCTTTTAAAGGAAATTCTCGGAGTTACAAGCGGTTGCATAATTTATCAGGAACAGGTTATGCAGATTTTCAGAACACTTGCAGGCTACAGTCTCGGCAGAGCGGACATAGTGCGCCGTGCAATGAGCAAGAAAAAACTTGCCGTAATGGAGTCGGAGCGTGAAATATTCATTCACGGTCTTACTGATGATGACGGAAATATCATAGTTGAAGGATGTATTCGCCGTGGGGTTGATGAAAAAACGGCAATTTCCGTTTATGATGAAATGGAAAGCTTTGCACACTACGCATTTAACAAATCCCATGCAGCGGCATATGCCAACATTTCCTACAAAACTGCATGGCTCAAATGCCACTATCCCCGTGAATATATGGCGGCTCTGCTTTCAAGTGTTCTTGATAATCAAAATAAACTTGCGTCATATATCACTGAGTGCAAACGGCTCGGAATCCGTGTGTTGCCGCCTAATGTCAACGAAAGCAATCTTCATTTTACAGTCAGCGGAAACGATATCCGTTACGGACTTCTTGCCGTTAAAAATCTCGGCAGAAATTTCATAGATGAAATCATCTCGGAGCGCATAAACAATCCTTATGAAGATTTCTTCGATTTCTGCAAAAGGCTCTACGGCAGAAATATGAACAGCAGAGCAATTGAAAGTCTGATAAAATGCGGTGCATTTGACGGACTCGGAGCAAATCGCAGACAATTGCTCGCAATCAGTAAAACCGTTCTTGATGATGTTGAGTACGAAAGCAGAAGAAATGCGGGCGGTCAGATGTCGTTTTTTGATGACGCAGAGGTTGATGCTCAATCATCAAAGCCCAAAATTCCCGATTTGCCCGAATTTTCCGTTTCTGAACTTTTGCATATGGAAAACGAAATTGCGGGAATGTATCTCAGCGGCCATCCGCTCGATGAATACACAACTTTTTCAAAAGCAATCCATGCCGACAAAACAGGCGATATAATCAATAATGACAGCGGTATGTATTTTGACGGAAAAAAAGTCAACCTTGTTTGCATAGTTGCAAAGCTGAAAACCCAGCTCACAAAAAATAACAGGATTATGGCTTTTGTCAATGCCGAGGACAGATACGGAATGCTTGAAATCGTGATTTTCCCGAATGTATATGAAAAATATTCCGCCCTCCTCGGTGCAGGCGGAGCGTTGCTGTTCCGTGGAACTGTTAATTTAAAAGAAAACGAAGAGCCGAAAATCATCTGCGATTCCATAGCGTCTGCCCGTACAAACGAGGATTGCAAAAATAACCCTGTTGCAATAAAAAACACAGAACATTTTTCGCAAAATTATCATATGCAAGCCGTGAAAAATGATACACAAAAGCCTTCTGCACTGTATTTGCGTATTGATGACCTCAATACCGACAAATTCAACCGTGCAAAGCGTGTTCTTGACATTTTTGACGGCAGAACGCCTGTTATTTTCTATCTTACCGACACTAAAAGAAAGGTGAAAGCCCCCTCGTCAATGTGGGTTGATATCAATCCTGTAATGATAAAAGAACTCAAATATCAGCTTGGTGACGAAAATGTGGTGGCAAAATAACCAAAAACAAACTTTTATTTCAGCTATTTATAATAAAAATTAGTGAGAGCTATTGAAAATTTCGTTTTTTTGTATTATAATTTATGTTGTTAAAACACTTTATTGCATAAAAGTGCAGAAGTATATGATGCTTTACAGCGTGAAAGTGCTGAAAGCTTAGGAGGAAATTAAAATGAAAAAAGCTAAAAAGATTGTCGCAGTTGCTCTTGCGGCGGCTTCCATGTCACTCGCATTTGCAGGATGCGGCGGTTCTGCAGAAAGCTCAAAGGCAGATAATTCAGGCACGGACGGTAAGGTTTACAATATCGGTATCTGTCAGCTTGTTCAGCATGAGGCTCTTGACGCCGCAACAAAAGGCTTTAAAGATTATCTTACTGAGAAACTCGGTTCAGACAATGTAAAGTTTGACGAGCAGAACGCTCAGGGCGATTCCGCAACCTGCGCTACAATCTGCAACCAGTTTGTTTCTTCAAACTATGACCTTATTCTCGGCAACGGTACTGCCGCACTTCAGGCAGCATACACAGCAACACCGAATATTCCGATTCTCGGTACTTCAATCACAGACTACGGCACAGCGCTCGACAAGGCTGATTGGAACGGCGTTTCGGGTATGAATGTTTCGGGTACAACAGACCTTGCTCCGCTTGATCAGCAGGCGGCAATGCTCAAGGAGCTTTTCCCCGATGCAAAGAATGTCGGAATTCTCTACTGCTCGGCTGAGGCTAACTCAAAGTATCAGTGCGATACAATCACTCCTTATTTCAAGGATGCAGGCTATACTGTAAAATCATATTCATTTGCAGATTCAAACGATGTTGCCGCAGTTGCAAAGACTGCCTGTGACGAGAGCGATGTTCTTTACATCCCGACAGATAACACAGCGGCGTCTAACACAGGTATCATCGACAATGTTGCCACAGCCGCAAAAACTCCTATTGTTGCCGGCGAAGAAGGCATCTGCAAGGGCTGCGGTGTTGCAACACTTTCAATCAGCTATGATGAACTCGGCAGAAAAACAGGCGAAATGGCTTACAACATTCTTGTAAAGGGCGAGGACATCACAAAGATGAAGGTTGAGGCTGCTCCGAATGTAACAAAAGAATATATCAAAGATCGTTGTGATACATACGGAATCAAAGTTCCCGACGGTTACACAGAAATCAAAGCAGAATAATTCATATTCAGAAAAATAATATTGGCAGGGGTGCCGTGCAAGCGACACCCCGATATTTTATGTATAGGTGGTTTTTATGGATTTTTTAGCAAACTACTTCGGTTCTCTTAATCCAATGAGCTTTTTATCCGCACTTCCTGGTAATATTGCTCAGGGTATAATCTGGGGACTTATGGGACTCGGTGTATTTCTCACCTTTAAGCTTTTGAACTTTGCCGACCTCAGCGTTGACGGTTCATTTGCAACAGGCGGCGCAGTAACCGCAGTTATGCTCATCAACGGCTGTCCCGTTTGGGCAACAATCATCGTAGCAATCCTTGCAGGTCTTGCGGCAGGTCTTGTAACGGGACTTCTTCACACGCTTCTCGGAATCCCAGACATTCTCGCAGGTATCCTCACACAGATTGCTCTTTATTCAATTAACCTGAATATTATGGGAAAATCAAACCTCCCAATCAGCTACAGAAACTATACGCTTATTGTTTCTGCAAGCAATATAAATATGGCAATTCTCGTAGGACTTGGAATTTGTGCCGTTGTAATTGCCGCAATGTATTGGTATTTCGGCACGGAACAGGGTTCAACAATTCGCTCAACAGGTTCAAACCCTGCAATGAGCAAGGCACAGGGCATTAACATCAATTTTACAAAGGTAATTGCTCTTGCACTTTCAAACGGACTCGTTGCACTTTCGGGTTCACTTTTTGCCCAGTATCAGGGCTTTGCGGATATCAACATGGGCAGAGGCGCAATCGTAATCGGTCTTGCCGCTGTAATCATCGGTGAAGTTCTCGGTGAGGCAATTTTCCGCAAGCACATGAATTTCATCATAAGAATGCTCTTTGTAATTGTCGGCGGTATTCTTTATTATATCGCAATGGGCATCGTACTCTGGCTCAAGATGCCGACAGATGATACAAAGCTCTTCACGGCAATTATCGTTGCAATCTTCCTTGCAGTTCCGTATCTCCAGAAAAAGAGAAAGACTTCATTCAAGAAAGTTGCAAAAATGAATGCTAAAAATGCACAGAAGGAGGGTTAAGAATGCTTGAAATCAAGAATGTATGGAAAACCTTTAATAAAGGCACAGTAAACGAAAAGCAGGCACTCTGCGGAGTTAATCTCACCCTCAATGACGGCGATTTTTGTACGGTAATCGGCGGCAACGGTGCAGGCAAGTCAACAACACTCAACGCAATTGCAGGCGTGTGGCCTGTTGACTGCGGTCAGATTCTCATTGACGGCAAGGATATTTCAGCATTGCCCGAGCATAAAAGAGCGCCGTACCTCGGCAGAGTATTTCAGGACCCGATGACAGGCACGGTAGCCGATATGGAAATTATAGAAAACCTCGCAATTGCCGCAAGACGAGGCAAAAAAAGAGGACTTTCGTGGGGCGTAAAGGCTGACGAAAGAATCCGTTACCGTCAGATGCTTGCAGAGTTCGACCTCGGACTTGAGGACAGAATGTCCTCAAAAGTAGGACTTCTCTCTGGCGGTCAGCGTCAGGCAATAACACTCCTTATGGCAACAATCAAAAAGCCAAAGCTTCTCCTGCTTGACGAGCATACAGCCGCCCTTGACCCGAAAACAGCCGCAAAGGTGCTTGAGCTTTCCGACAAAATCATTGCCGAAAACAACCTTACGGCACTTATGGTAACTCATAATATGCATGACGCAATTACTCACGGCAACCGTCTTATTATGATGAGTGACGGCAAAATTATCCTCGATATCTCAGGTGAAGAAAAGAAAAATCTTACGGTTGAACACCTACTCGAAATGTTTGAAAAAGCAAGCGGTTCAAAGCTTGAAAATGACCGTATGCTTTTAAGTAAGGATAAATAATCAAAAATCGTATAATCTCAAACAAAATGCCCGACACCGCAGTCGGGCATTTTTATTTGTATATTAAACTATGCACGGTTACCCGTAGCTGTGCCCGTTGGACTGCCGTCACGCAAAGGCAGAAAATTTTCCTTCAAACTGATTTTATAATGTTACTGTACAACATTCAAATATTGAACTTTCAGCAAAATAACATTATCAAATTTGTAACACACGGCATAACAATTTCTTAATCGGAATAATTAAAAACACCGATATATAGACGAATTCTACAAAAAACGCACCATAACTTGTGCATAACATAAAAATATCTTGTCAAAACGGCAAAACTGAATGTAAAAACAAACACAAAACTATCACATTAAACAAACACAATAAAATTATTGCAACCTAATTGAAAAAATCAATCTAAAATGGTATAATCTACTATAAAGAATATGGGTTAGTGTTCGCATTTTGACTGAAACAGGTTAAGGATACAATTTTCGGCTGAATTCTCGTTGATTTTTGTAAATTAACTTCAAAATCCCGTGGCTTTGCCGATTATGTTTCACCGTTGGTCAGGCGGTAAAGGTCGAACCCGAACCTAATCAAAACCAAAATATTCGGTTATGGAGGTAATAATTATGAAAACAAAAATTTCTCATTTAGGCAGAAGCACTGTTTCCGTCATCCTTGCGGTAATGATGCTCCTGTCAACAATGCTTATCGGCACAATTACCACGGCCAATGCGGTTGATATTCAATATTATTATCGTGCTCTGATAATAATTGGGGTGCTTCTGCTATGACTCAAAGCACTGACGGTAAGTATTTTTACATTCAGTCGTCTAGTGCAACAAATCAGTTTAAAATTGCAAATTCAACAACAACATATGATTATAATTCTACATATGTACAAAAAGGATTTAATAATACTGATGTGCAAAACATCGGTAATTATAGTGGCGATGACTGTTATGTTTGGCAGTCTGGTACATATTATATTTTAGTGTATGTACCTGGCACTGACATTAACACAACAAACAATCCTATAATTTGTGCTTCTACTACTTTGCCACAAGCATCTGTCCCTGTAGCAGAAAGCGTATCACTTACAGCTTCGCCTGCAACTGTTACATCAGGTGGCAGTACAACGCTGACTGCTACTTTGAAGAATAAAGCAACAGGTGTTGATAAAGTAACTTATACATTTAAAAATGCCGATGGTACAGAAGTAGGTACTGTAAAGGATTCTGCCGAAAATACTGCTTCTGTTAATGTAGATAACATTACATCTGATACTACATATACAGTCACAGTTTCAGCCGATGGTTATTCTGATGTAACTGGCTCAACTACTGTGGCTATGCCTGAATCAACAACACTTAACTTCATGGTAAAAAGTAATGATACGGATATTTCAAAGGGAGTATTTAAGAAGATTGGCGATGAATATATTCTTGATGTTACTTTTGACCAAACAGGTGACTATAGTTTTTATGTAAAGGATGATAAAGGCAATAATAATGTTATTTATTACAGGAACCAAGTTGGCATTTTGGAAGATTTAACAAGTAATGTCACACTGTACAAATATGGAAGTGATAATGCAGGACATTATGTTACGTTAAGTGTTGCTACCCCTGGTACTTATGGCATAAAGATGACAAAGAGTGGTGAAAACTATTCTGTTTCGCTTTATAAGATTCCGGATACTTCTGTTACATACACCGTAAATTATGGTGTAAATGGTGACAATGGTACTCTTACAGCAGACGGAGTTACTTCAGGTTCTACTGTAAATAGTGGCACAAAGGTAACCTTTACAGCAAACCCAAGCAAAGGCTTCGCAGTAGAGGGTTGGTACAGCGATGCTGAATGTACTAAAAAAATTGAAACTGCAGGAACTAATAAGACTTATGCGGTAAAAGTAAATGCAGATACCAATGTATATGTAAAATTCCATACCGCAGAAACATACACAGTAACATTCAGTTCAAGCGACGAAACATACGGTACTGTTTCTGCAACGAACGGAACAACTCCACTCACTTCCCCTGCAACAGTAACCGAGGGCGATGAAGTAACATTCACTGCAGCTCCAAAGGATGGCTACGCTCTTTCCGGTTGGACTGTAAACGATGCATTAGTTTCTTCAACAACTAATCCGTATACAATTACAGTCCAAAAAGACACAACCGTAGTCGCTAACTTTAAAGTAGAAGATTCAGGTACAATCGTGAATGATATGTACTTTTTGTATGGTAGCATTAACAACCCAGCAAGTTGGGAAGGACAGCAGGAATATAATAATCCTGAATACAGAAAATACGATGTTTATAAAAAAGACGGAAAATATATAGTAACTCTTAATAAAGAACATTATAAAGAACTGTATTTTGCTTTTTCAGAGCATGATTCCTATGTTAATATGGAGCCAAATACAGGTCTCAAAGCTGTAAATTCAGATAATCCTGAAGGCTTGAGACTTGTCGACGCTAAAACACAGGAGTATTATTTGGGATCGGTTCAATATTTATTCGGTAAAATGAGCATTGTAGGTGAAAATTCTGAATATATCGGAGATATAAAAATCATCTACGACCCGACTGCTAAAACATATACGGTAAAAGCTACCAAAGATAGTGTTTTTGATACAACCGTAAATATTGTTGGTAAAGACGGTACAATTCGTGCGGGCTATACTGATACTGTTGATAAAAAAACAACCGCTGTCTTAGGTGATACAGAACTTTCAATAACAACTCCCGATAATCAAATAATTAATGCATCTCCCTCATACCTGATTGATGGTGAAAATCGTGCTGTTACTGCTAAAAGAGTTCCTTATGGCTCAACAGTAACCGTTAAAACCACAATTAACCCTGACGCAACCTTTGCAGGTCACAGTGGCAGTGATTACTATGTTAAGGGATTCAGTATCAACGGTTTTACAGGCGGAGTACTTACACAGCAAGCCGGCAATTCACATACAAGCGATGTGTATGAATACACCTTTACTGTAAAAGAAGATGTTTATGCTGATGTATCAACGATTGAAATTACTCCTATATATTTTCTTAAGAATGATTCTGACTGCGTTACATTCTATGTAGAAAACTTTATGGACGCTAAAGCTAAATGGGGTGACACAATCGCATGTTATGCCTATTACAGTTCCGACCATGCTCTTGGCGATTATCCAGGACAGCCGATGGTCAATGCAGAAGGTAGTATATATATGCAGATTCCAAAGCATATAGGTACTGATGCATCTAATGTTGTTAAAGGTATTACCCTCAATAACTATGTATGGGATTTTGTTCATGTATCAGGTGATGATAAGGCCAGAGAATCAAAGAACTGCCAGACATATGACTATGATGACTTTAAATATCTTGCAAATATGTCAAAGGTAAATAGCAGTGATTCTGCCGATGATATTAAGAATATCGTATATCGTTTCAAGTATCATACTTATAATAATACTTCGGCTGAAGCCGGTAATGTTCCGAAGGATACATTGACAGGAACAAAAGTTGATGATACTAAATATGAAGTGTTTGTCGATTATTACGATAAACCGACAGATATATTTGGTACAATTATTAAGGGTAATGATGCGGTAACAGTTGATACAGTAAAAGCTCAACCAGAATATTTAACAATTGTTTCTGATGGTTATGTTAACTATTACAAAGATACTGCGAATTACCTCGGTCAATATGCTACAAAGTGGTATATTTACAATAAAGCAGGTCAACAAGTCGCAGCACTTCCTCCGTCAGCACTTTTGTATGGTCTTACAAAATCATCAACTCAACTCGAAAACCTTGTTACTCAGGATACAGCTCCGGCAGATTTTATGAGTGATTCCGGTGCAAGCGCAGATCTTATTTCTGGTTATTGGGCTTCATTTAAATCGCTGTATACCAAGTATGCAGGTAAGTATGCTATAATTAACTATGAGTCATCTATCCATTCAAGTGGCAGAGATGGAGCTATAAAACAACCGGGTGAGCGTTGCGACGGTCGTTGGTACTATTCAGTTGATAAAGCTAAAATTACAGGTGATATCAAAATTGAATATGCCGATACCCTCGACAGCTTTACTACAATGACAGGTGTTAAGACAGATACATTTATTGAGGGCACAGCTACAGGTAAAAATACAGCTGCAGAAGCTTACTTTACTTCACCAGTTGATCAATCTGATGCTAGGTTGACTCATGTGGAAACAACCTCAGATAACTCTGAGAACTTTAAGTTTACAGTTGGTGCAACAAGTTCAACTACAAGCGGTTACACTTTCGTTGGTTGGTATCGTTTGATTGATGATACTTATAAGGCTGTTAATGACCCATCTGAACTTAACAAGACTACAGGACAGGTAGCTCGAAATGCTAATGTTGTTTTGGTTGCTCGTTATATCAAGACTCCGGGCGGTTCAATGACCTTCCACCATTCATTGTACAACGGAACAAATGCAGGCGGCGGTAAAGCCACTACCGAAATTCAGGTTGTTGTAAAATCAAGTGATGGTAGTAAAGAGTACTACAACTCAGGTATAATTGATTCTACTGCTTCAATTGATCAAAAAACTATTAGTGAGATAGTTGCTGATCAGCGAGATGCTAAAATTACTGTTACTCTTTACACAACAACAAAGAACCTTTATAATTTCAATGGTTACTATTCTGCTGAAAACACAACAGATATAACTGCTTTTAAACCTACTTCTACACCAGTTGTTAGCGGAGACAGAAAAAATGGTCTTGTAACTAAATTAGAATATACGTTCTCGTTTAATGAATACTATAATAACCATAAGGATACTCTTATTGGTGATAATGCGGGAACAGTATACTATAACTTCTATTCTGACATTACTTCTATTAAAGTACCGTATAAGGTTCAGTTCTCTTACAAAGACAGAATGGGTGCTCAAAAGTATTACAACAAGGCAGGTTATGTTGATCCCGAAAACACTTCATCATACACATTTGTTGAGAATGCTACTAATGTTGAAGGTGTAGAATCACATTCTGTAAAGGTAACTCTTACAATGAGCTTTATCCTTTCTCTTGCACCGTATGAGTCAAACTTTACAAAGAATCTTACTTGGAATGAGACTCCTGATAGCAATACCGCTTTCGATTCATCAGATAGTAAGTCAATAGCATCAGCTGTTGTTAATTCAACTCAGTCAGACAGAACAATCCACCTTAATGTTTTCCGTGACAATAACGGTAAACCTACTCCGCTTATAAATGATGCTGGTCAATTTAAGCTTTACGAAAGAGATGGTTCACCTGAATTACCTTACGGTTCAGTATTCTATACATCAAATGGTGACGGAACTTATACTTATGATATCACTGCTCCGAAAACATATAAAGATAATCAGTTTATGTATTGGGCAATCTACTCCGATCCGGGATGTAATAATCTTGTTATTAAAGCATACAACATTAACGGAGATTTCAGCTATGTAGCGTATGATAACTGTTGGATTGCTCCTGTTTATGGAAAAAGCTCAACTCCAAGTGCATCTGTCAAGGAAGTTTCTACTTCAACTCAGTTTATGGAAGTAACAAGAAATCAGTGGACAGCTGATACAAATTCCAGTTTTGTAGGATTTGACGCTGATAGTATGACTTCACTTGATACAGCTGATGATTTCATTAAGGGTAACGGTGAAGACAAGCTTTACGCTGACTTTGTACTTAACTTCTTCTATAACGGCAAACAGCTTAGTGTATTTGATCCTAACAGCAAAAATGTTAAGGCAGGTGTTCTTATTCAGAGGTTAGATCTTGATAAAAATGAGACTACAGGATATATAACCGATTTGGATTATTATGCTAAAAAGTATAATAAGACTGAACTTGATGCTGCTAAAAATGATGCAATCAAAAAAATTGCAACCAATGAGTCTGTTATTCCATCTGTAAAACAACAGATTGATAATTATAGACTTGATAACAAGAACAGACTTCAGTATTATACTCGTTTTAACAATGTCAAAGGTAATAATGATTGTGTATTTAGACTCTATACATATATCCAGTATACCGGTGCAAGTGGTGAAACGGTTGTTGAACTTAGCGATCCGGTTTACTTCACATTTTATGATATTGCAAACAAGTAATAATAAAATTTAATTTGTATGTGCAGCAGGCAACTGTTGCACATACAGAATGAGTTAAGGAGTTATTTATGAAAAAAGAATATTTCTCCCCTGAATTTGAGCTTGTTAAGTTTAAATTTGAGGATATAATTTTAACGGGAAGCTTAATAGATGATGTTCCGGAAGTAACTAAAAATGATGGAGATGATTTTGGCTTTGAAAACCAATAAACAGTTTTTTGTTTCGATAAAAAAGATTTCTGCTTTTATCTTCGCATTTTTATTGGTGCTGATTTCTACATTTCAAATTTCTGCTGCTTCATATGAAACCGACGGCTTTGTATATTCTGTTTCCGACGGTAATGCGAGCGTAACCGGATATAAAGGTGATAAGACCGATATTGTTCTTCCGCTTAAGCTACAAAGCTGGTCTGTATCGGAAATTTCTGATTTTGCCTTTGTGGGAAAGACCGCAATAACATCGGTCAGGCTTAACGAAGCAAGATATCTTAGAAGAATCGGTACTGATTCTTTTTACGGTTGTACTTCGCTTGAATCAATTTCAATTCCTATCTGGGTGAGAGATTTTGGTGCTGCCGTATTTCAGAATTGCACAAGTTTGAAATCTGTTACCTTTAACTGTGTGCCGAGTAAAGTTACCGATCAGATGTTCTACAATTGTACTTCTTTAGACAAGGTATATTTACCTGCCGGTACAAGTGCGATTGGTAAGAGTGCTTTTGCTGAATGTAAATCATTATCTGAGGTGTATATTCCTACATCCGTGACTTCTATTGCTTCTAACGCTTTCAGAAGCTCTCCGAATGTAACAATCAAGGGCAGTTACGGTTCTTATGCTGAGGAATATGCAAAGGCTAACAATATTCCGTTTAACGGCATTTCTGCTTATGATGTCGGTGATGTTAATATGGATGGCAGTATTGATATCTTAGATGCAACTCTTATTCAGAAGTATGTTGTCGGTATTGTTGAACTTTCGGCAGAACAAAAACATCTTGCCGATTATAACAACGACGGTGACATCACGGTAGTTGACGCAACGGAAATTCAGAAGTTTATCGTTCATTTAAACTAACCAATAAAAAAACAGGCTCACTTTTTGTGAGTCTGTTTTATTTCGGAGGACGCTTTGCCAAAATACTTAATAGCTGATTTTATCATTGAAATTGAACCAAAATTTGATTACTTAAAAAAATTGTGCGAACCGTTTTTGTATGAAGGGGAGAGAAGTGCAGATTTTTCTGCAATACCGTCAGCCTCATACTTAAATTCCCTGTTGAGCCGTATGGTTGAAGGTTCAACCATTGATGAAGCCGAAGAATTTGCAACGGCGTCAATTTTTAACCGTAAAATAATTCACCGTGGCGCTATGCTTGTGCATTCCTCAGCACTTGTTTTTGACGGAAAAGCGTATTTGTTTTCCGCCGATTCAGGCGTCGGCAAATCTACTCATACAAAGATGTGGCTGAAAAGATTCGGCTCAAAAGCTCATATTCTCAATGACGATAAGCCTGTTGTGAAAATTAAAAACGAAGTCCCGCTATGCTGCGGAACTCCGTTTGACGGCGGAAGCGGAATTGCTAACAACGAAACCGTTCCCGTAGGCGCTATAATATTCATAGAACGCTCAGACGATAATTTTGTTACAATTCCCGACACAAATGAGATTGTACAAAGGCTCTACAAATCAACTGTCAAATTTGTGAATAAGTCAGACGGAATGTCTTTGCTCTCAAATCTCGATAATCTTATTCGGCATACAAAATTTTATGTGTTACATTGTAATACAGATGAGTGTGCCGTGGATGTTGCTTACAACAATATAATTAAAAACTGCAAATAAAAGACGGTCTGTTCTCGCAGACCGTCTTGTTATATGTATAAAATTTATTACTTGATTTCCTTAATCCAGCCTTCGGGAGCTTCGATTCTGCCCATCTGAATACCTGTAAGTGTATCGTAAAGCTTCTTTGTAATCGGACCCATTTCATCCATACCGCTCGGGAAACAAATTTCCTTGCCGTGGTCGTTAATTTTGCCGACAGGTGAGATTACGGCAGCTGTACCGCAAAGACCGCATTCTGCAAAGTCCTTAACTTCATCAAAGTAAACTTCTCTTTCTTCAACCTCAAGACCAAGATAATGCTCAGCAACATACATAAGCGAACGGCGGGTAATTGAGGGGAGAATGCTGTTAGACTTTGGAGTAACAACCTTGTTGTCCTTTGTTACAAAAATAAAGTTAGCACCGCCTGTTTCTTCAACCTTAGTTCTTGTAGCGGCGTCAAGATACATATTTTCGTCAAAACCTTCTGCATGAGCGGTAACAATAGCGTGAAGGCTCATTGCATAGTTAAGTCCTGCCTTGATGTGACCTGTGCCGTGAGGAGCAGCTCTGTCAAAGTCTGAAACCTTAATTGTAATAGGCTTTGCACCGCCCTTGAAGTAAGGACCTACAGGAGTAGTAAATACTCTAAATTGATATTCTGCCGACGGCTTAACACCAATTACAGGACCGCTGCCGAACATATACGGGCGAATATAAAGTGTTGCGCCTGTGCCGTACGGAGGAACATAATCTGCATTTGCCTTAACAACATTGCAAACAGCCTCAACAAACTTCTCTTTTGGAAATACAGGCATCTCAAGACGCTTACAGCTGTCCTCCATTCTCTGTCCGTTAAGGTCAGGTCTGAACACAACAATTCTGCCGTCACAGGTAGTGTACGCTTTCATACCCTCAAAGCAAGTCTGAGCATACTGCAAAACGCCTGCACATTCGCTGATAGTAATTGTGGTGTCGGCTGTCATACTGCCGTTGTCCCACTTACCGTCTTTATAATTAGCTACAAATCTTTCACCGATGGGCATATAACCGAAGCCAATGTTTGCCCAGTCAATATTCTGCTTTTCCATCATAAATACTTCCTTTCAATATAAGAAAAAACCTCATTGGTTATACACATATTTTAGCACTTTAACACGCAACTTGTCAATGTTATAACAGCATATTTCACCGTTTTTATGATAATTTATACGCTTTTTAATGTATAATATGAATTTTACTGCATAAGAAACTTTCATTTTGCCGATATTATCTTTTAAAGGGCAAAACAAACAACAATGTTCTTCTACAGAATAAAAAAATAGCTGTTGGGATATATACTTAATTTATTAAGTTACATGGGTGATTTTATGGCTGAAGTTGTAAAAATAGTATTGACGGGAGGACCTTGCGGTGGCAAGACTTTCGCATTAAAATATATCAGCGAAGAGCTTAAAAAGCTTAATGTTCCTACAATTACAATCGGTGAGGTTGCAAGCAGATTGTTTAGTGAGGGCAAAACCCCCGAAAATGTCGGTTCCTATGAATTTCACAGAGAACTGTTTGAAATTCAGCTTGCTGAGGAGAATGAAAAAACGCAAATTGCCCAAAATATGGATTGCGAAAAGGCGGTTTTGCTTTTTGACAGAGGTTTGCTTGACAGCAGAGCATATGTTACGGAAGATGAGTTTGCAAAGTATGCAGGTATCCACAATTTGAATGAAGATGTAATACGAAATTCTTATGACGCAGTATTTCATCTTGTGACTTCCGCAGACGGTGCTGAAGAGTATTACGGAAAAGAAACCAATATTTTCCGCAGAGAAGAAAGTCTTGAAAAAGCAAGAGAAGTTGACACAGATGTTATGGCTGTGTGGACGGGCACACCGCATCTGAGAATTATTGATAATTCGACCGACTTTGATACTAAGCTGAAAAGACTTCTCAAGGAGGTTGTCGCATTTCTCGGAATTCCGAAACCGCTTGAAATTGAAAGAAAATTTTTGATTGAATATCCTGATATTGAATTTTTGAACAGCATAAAAACCTGTCGCAGAATTCCTATTACACAGGCATACCTCACTACTCCCGAGGAAGGATATTTCAGAATCCGCAAAAGGGGAGAGGGTGACAAGGCTGTATATATTAAAACTGTAAAAATCAAAATATCGGATATTAAGCGGATCGAAATTGAAAATTATATTTCAAAAGAACAATACGACTCGTACCTTGCTCAAAGGCAGTATGTTACAGGCGTCATCAGTAAAGACAGATATTGCATTGTTGACAACAGCACTTACTGCGAACTTGATGTTTATCCGTTCTGGAATGACAGGGCAACAATAGAAATTGAATTGCTTAGTGAAGATCAGCGGTATCAACTTCCTAAGTTTGTAAAGCTTATAAGAGAGGTTTCATCTGAACCCGATTATAGGAATCTTGCACTTGCTCAGAAATACGGAAAGCCGTAATTTGGCGGATTTTGTCCGAAAAAAACTTTTTAAAAATTAAATATGAAAAAAATTCAAAAAAGTGTTGACAAATATGCCGTATATGGGTATAATATAAAGGCTGACTGAGGTCAGCAACTGATGCGCCAATAGCTCAGCTGGATAGAGCAACTGCCTTCTAAGCAGTAGGTCAGGGGTTCGAGTCCCTTTTGGCGCGCCAACCTAACAAATTAGAAAACCCTTGAAAAGTGGCTTAAATAGTGGCTTTTTTGAGGGTTTTCTTGTTTTTGTCATTATACATAGCCTCGTTCAAAGCGTGGCAAAACCTACTTGTTTTACCAAGTAGTACCAAGTAATACCAAATAAACTGTTGTCAAAACTGTTGTCAAAATTTCAAAATTCTCTGACAACAGTTTTCAAAACACAAAATCGGAGGTCAATTTATGAAAAACACAAAAAATGACAAAAACGCAAATCAACCAGTTCGTACCAGAAGAGACAACGGAGCAGGTTCAATTACCCTACGAAAAGACGGAAGATGGATGGGTTCAATTCAGTACGGATATAAAGCTGACGGTAAACCAAAACGCATTACCGTCTACGGAAAAACACAGCAAGAAGTAAAGAGAAAACTAAGAGAGAAAAGTGAAGAGTTTGTTAAAAACGATGGCAATATCATATTAGCTAAATCAATTAAGGATTGGTTTTCAGAATGGTTGTATAAGGAATTAAAATACACCTTAAAACCGAAAAGTTTTGATGCAAAAGAAAGAACGATCAATAAATTTATTATTCCAAATTTTGGCTATATACAAATTAACCAGTTGACATCTAAAGATGTTCAAGCCCTTATAAACAAAATGGTGAAACAGGGGTATTCTTTATCCCAAATAGATAAAGTAAAAACAACAATAGCACAAAAATATCGCTTAGGGATGCAAAATAATGAAGTAACAATAAACCCAGCACTTAATGTGAAATTGCCAGCATCATTGAAAGCTGAGGTGGATACTAAACAGGTTTCAGCATTAAGCGAGGAAGAAGTAAAGAAATTAACCGAGCTGGCGTATAAAACACATCCTAATGGAACAAAAATATACTCCAGAGGAGAATTTATTGTATTTTTGCTCAATACTGGCTTAAGATTTGGAGAGGCAACAGCTTTAACTTGGGATGATGTTGACTTTCAAAACCACACAATTACTGTTAATAAGAGTTATGTTACAGTATTAAATCGGGATAAAAATAATATCAATCCTCGAACCAAAAAACCTTATGCAACTACAATGGTATTGCAACATTCTCCAAAAACAACACGCAGTACAAGAATTATTCCATTAAACAAAGAAGCTCAAAGAGCTTTAAAAGGTTTATGGGATTGCAATAAAAAATACGAGTTGGTATGTGCTAACGAGAATGGAAATCCTAATAGTTCATCTAATTTAAATAGAAGTTTAAAATATATGCTTAAACGAGCGGGTATAAGCACCTCGTACAGTGTTCATTCATTGCGTCACACCTTTGCCACACAGTTATTTCGTAATCATGTGGATATAGAAATAATTAGTCAATTATTAGGACACGCAGACACTACGATAACCTACAACACCTACATTCATATTATTCAGGCGGAAAAAATTGAAGCAGTTGGTTCGTTGGATTTTGTGAAATAAAATACAAAAAAAATAGGGGTAACTCGATTTGAGTTACCCCTAAAAATTTAAAAACTATGGGAAAGTCATTAACCCTCTCAATACAAAACCTAATGGTTTTTGATACCTTATTTTGTTTCATCTTTGAGAATTTTACGCAGAGCGTCTGATCGTTTCTCAATAATCTCGTTATGTTCTGTTGAGGACTTAATATTCAGAAATTCTTCTGCTTTATCCTTAGCAATAATAAATGGTGGCTTGTTGTCAAAAATCATAACAATAACCTCTTGTAAATCATTTTGTATTAACAGCATCACCATTGGTGCTTAGCCGTTGCATATAATAGTTACATAATTCGATACCAATACGATTTCTGTAATTGTCAACAAGACTGTTATTGATATTATAAGCCAGAGTATTACAGGCGTCTTGGATTACCTTTTGTGCATCAACTTTCTTACCAAGTGTTTTTAATAATTCATCTTCATCTACAATATGTTTTTTATAGGTTGCTATTGTAATTATCGCCTTAATATATTCTCCACTTGAATTACGAAGTGTTAGCAAGAAACACCCTATTGAACCTTTAAGATTTCCGTTTCCGTCAACTTGGTCTAAATTAGTAGTATAATAATGCCTATCGTTAAGTGCTTTTTGCTTGTCATTAAAGAATACATAAGGACGCCCTATATCTAATAAATGAGCAAAAGTAGATTGTTTATTAGAAATAATGTGTGAAATCGAAGCCGAATATTCGTCAATGTTGTACCAAGTATCTTTATCGGTAAATGGGAAATTACAGATTAAATTCGTGTGTATTTCTGATTTAGCGAAACTATGAGTTTTGTCCTTTAACAAAACACTAACACTGCGTGACAACTCATCTAATATATTTTGGATTTGACGACAAGGGTTAGTGTAAATCAACGGAGCGGTTTGCCTACCTCTTACCACATTTTCTATTTCATGAAGCTGTGTATGTAACTTGTGTTTACATATCGTGTCTACACTGGAATTCACTTCAAGAAGTAAATCCCGCTCTGCTGTAATCTTATCCAACTCTTCTTTATCTTTGGTGTGTATTTCACAATAGCGATCTACCATAGACATTCCTAAGTTAAGTAGTAATACAACTACAGTTAATATCCACCCCAAAGCTGTAAGATACCGTCCTTTTTCGCTATTCTCTGTCAACCATCCGTTTCCAAAGAAAGCTAAGACCAAAGAAAACCATACACCTGATAGTTTAACCAAAAACAAAGACACTATCCAATTATCTTCAACTGTTTGATGAACCTTTAATATTACAGTACCTAATTTATTATTTTCCATTCCTCTTGTTTTCTCCCTTACGAGGACTAATCGTCATCAAAATGGAATATTCTCTTACCTTAATGTTTCGCTTAACATTAAGTTTTTCACTTATCGCATATTGATACATTGTCCTATTTGGTTTTGCAACCATATCTTTAACACCCATAATTATCCTCCAAAAAACCAATCCTGACACCTCTCATTTTACAATTTTTTACAATATATGTCAATGAGTTTTATTACATAAATGTATCATAACACATTTATTTCAAGAAATATTTTATTTTATGTCAAATATATTTAAAAGGATTATTTTAATCCCATTTGATTTCGTTTTTATTATACTTAGACAATCTATCTAATATCCATTGTTTTTTATTGTGAGACTGATTGTTAAAATCCTTAACCTTATTTTTATCTACCTCAAAAGGCTGACTTATCGGTACTGCAAGCACTGACATTTTTAACATCCTTTCTAAAAAAACAAAATTGGCGTTTACAACCATTGGTACGCCATAAACCAACCCACCTCTTCATCTTCCTCTATGTTGGTCAACCATAGTCTTATCTTCGCTCGCTGTCCAATTATTTTGAGTCGCTGGCATCGTGCTACGACCAAGAATCTAAGCCATTTTACCTGTGTTCTACAGAAAGGCAGTTGCGTTCGCATTCCTGACATCTAAAGGTAGATGTTACCACTATACAAATCTGCCCAAGTGGGCTGACACTAAATGTCATAATTGCCTGTGAGTCCTCAGATTATCACAGGGCGATCACTAATATATTATACCCCACAAGCTCGAAAGACATTGCAGAATACCAAGACCGTGTACCCTAAAGTATCACAGTACGAACTCATGTGTTACCTTTTGGCATGTCATCCAAGTGCCTTTTTAGCATTGGCAATTTTCTTATCCTTAGCCCTGATACCGTCATTGATAAGATGATAAATAGCATTGATTGTCTTTTCTTTAACAATACCATCAACTGTAACCTTGCCTGCTCTCTGCGCCTCTTTGACTGCCTTTAAAGTGCCATCTCCGAAACCGTCGGAGTTGTCAACCTTTGTCTTAATAATACCCATATTATAGAGCGTAATTAGCTCTTTCTTAAACGCAAGGATAGCTGTGTTATGTAAACCGTATTTAATCATTTCTTCTTCCTCCTTATTTGTCGTACTTGAACCTGATGAAACATAATCAGGTCTACACGCATAGCTGATGCAGTTTGCCCATCTCTTCTGTCTAAGCACAGAACCGTTGCCACCGCCTGTGTTGCCTTCAATCGTAGTATAAGAGCCGTCTGAATTAACTCTCTCAATAATACCTACATGGTCAACAGCATAAGCACCGGGTACAATTGTGCTTGCCTCATTGCTCCAGTGAAACAATACAACATCACCAGCTTTATAACCCCTACGAACAATTTTACCTTTGTTATAGAAAGTCTGAGCAAGAACACCGCAGCCAGCAGTTTTACAAAATAGCATATCGTCTGCACCTGCCTGTTTGAATACCCACCAAACAAATGCAGCACACCAGTCGTAGCAATCGCCAGATACTTCCGCCCCATAAAATGCTGTGTTATATTTACAGCGTTTTACATTTGTTGCCCTTGTACCAACTTCGGCACGAGCAATTTTTAGAATCTTATCTACTGTTGTTTTTGCCATAACGATACCTCCTTATTCTTCAAGTAATTCGTCAATCTGTCGCTTTTGTAACGGTATTTTTCATAATTATTCTTCACTTTCGCAGATAATTTTCTTGTTTTCAAACTTCTTGTATGCGTCAAGATACATTTCGTTCTTATCGCCATTGTATGTGCACTCATAGTACATACCATCGTGTAATGTTGTGCTGATAAGGCATTTATGGTTTTGCAAAGTCTTGCATGACCAGACTACAAAGATGTCAAAAACAGGTGTACCATCTGACTTATCTAAGTGATTTAAAACATACTTGCGTACCTCTGAGATTGCAAGCTCAATAAAATTTGCATTTGTCATAACTATTCCTCGCTTTCATCTGTTTTAAACTACAAAGCACCCACCTCAATTAAGAGATGAGTGCTAATTTTATGTATTGTATTTAATTATTTAGGTTCACCGTAGGTCATAGCCTGTTCACTATCTGATGTACCCTTAGTTGTAGGATCGACTACAACACCAAGCACCGCAAGCAAAGCAAATACGGTATTCACCACTGCCGTAAGATTGTTGCCAAGTTCACCAAAATCAAGCTCAAAGCCAAACACTTTAGCTACCGCCTGAATAAACAGAAGTGCCGCAGGAATAAGTGCAAGCCAAAATGTTTTATTCTTAAATCTTACTGTCCAGTTAATCATATAACCAACTCCTTAAATATTCTTTTCTGGCAAATGTAATGCCAGTTTATATCTATCAGTACAATATGTGTCTCCACCGAGATTGTGATACTCTTTATACAGGTCAATCAAATTGAGTTTTTGTATCGAGGTGATACTACCCTTTGCAAGACACTTGTCACACAACTCTAATATACTATTTCTCAAGCCTGCCTTCACTGCTTCAGCTAACTTAACCGACATATCCCACTTCTCTGTGTCAAGAGCAATATGAGATTCTAACATTCCTTCAATTTTGTTAAGTTTCTCTATTGTGTCATTAGTGTTGTTTGTATTTCGCACCCAACCGATTATTTTACGGCGTAGAGGTGTGACTATAGCAGTCAACACTGTCAGTATAGCAGTAGCACAGCCAAAGCATACACTAATAGTTTTAATAATTTCAATTATTTCATTACTCATTCAATCACCACATTGGTTATTACTCCTTACTTATTTCTGACTAAGACATCAAAATGTATACTATCACTATCATTGTAAGATGTCTGTGCTAACAAACAGGTTACTGTCAAACCGCCAGAACTATCAATTACACCTTTAAACACATTACCATCACTGGCGACACCAAGAGTTATAATATTTTCCGTAGGTTTAACAGGTAATCCAGTGATGTGCATATTACTGGTATTAGAGATTGTACAATTTTTAAGTTTTAATACAATATGGAGTGAATAAGTATCATTCACACAGAGATAAGAACAAACCGCAGAACTAATCAATTCATTCTCTTTAATAGCCAAATCCTTTATATCATCATTTGAAATACAATCTAATGCCTTAACATGTATGTTAGTAAAATCTGACAAAGGCTTATAATCAATATTTATTAATCCATCACCTGTTCGTCCAAGATTATCCCAAGCACAGCCTACACCAGCCACTACTTTAAACTCGTTATTAGTCATCGTAGTTCCTGTTCCTCTATTTGTCGATTTATAGTTTGGTGTATCTGTAGCAGTTGCAAAGTATGTAAGATATGGAACACCAAAAGTTTCTAAATTCTCTTTATAGACTTGATTATATCCGTTAAGACAGTTATTAATTAACGCTCTGCCCGCATTGAAAAATTTAAACCCATATTTTGTTGAGTCAATCATACACTGACTAAAAGTGGCAACACCGCCCCAAACTGTGAACGAGGTGGCATGACTCATAATGTTCGTGTTGTATGCACACCACGCATGACATTTGTTAAAATGATTATCTGCTCCTCCAGTAAGAAAGCCGCATTCAAAGTCTACCGAAATAGAATCTGTCACATAGGTGTCAGAACAACCGAGAAATAACATAGTTGACATCATTCTTGCATCAATATTCGAGTATCCACTTGTAATCATTTCTTGTGTTGACAATTGAATATCACTGCGAGAACCACTGATATAACTGTAGGTTGCCTCGTTACCACCATAACATCTTATACCGTACATTGCAGGATTCTTTAACATAATATGAGAATAATTCGTTTTGCCTTCATTCTCAATTTTGAGAGCATGTTTAGCTTTGCCGTTACTACAATCAATTATAATATTACCAAATGAGCCAATGTTATATTTTGCATCATTACCTGATTTTACATTAACCGTAATAGCCGAATTTAAACTCCACGATCCTACCACTTTCGGCTCAGAACCGTAATATGTTTCATTTTGTTTTTTACAATTATTAGATACTTTAATTGTTGCAAAATTACCATCAAAATTTGCTCTATCAACATCATATCTAAGCGTGTTACTAATTAAATATGTTTTTCCATTGCCAAGTTTAATTGCATAGTGGTTTGTTCCAGCTTGGGTAAACATTTGTTGCAATGCGATCGTATCGTCTGTTACTCCATCCCCTTTAGCACCAAACATTTCAGGTGTAACATAATTATTATAAATCTTATTTAATAACATTGAGTCTATCTTTTCAGGTATTATACACTGCGGTGCTATCTTATTGGTTGTCACACAATTATCGGCAAGCTTGTTACTTGCCACTGTTAAGTCTGCCAATTTATCATTAGTGATTGTTGATTGTGTAATGCTATTTCCATTTATTAATAATGTGTCTCCCTGAAACAATGTTGACATTTTAGCAAATAAACTCATTAACGCACTAAACTGTTCACTTGCTTCAATGACACGACCACTGGTTGACTTGCTAATAGTGAGATTAATACCGCTAATTTTCAAAACCTTGTTATCAATGGTGATATTAAGTTCACCTTCACCCATACCTGCATAAACAGTCATAGATGACTTGATCTCAAATTCAACAATGCCTCGTTTAGCATCTATAATTGTTGCGTCAACAATTTCTTCAGAACCACGAGGGAGAGTTATTGTGTATGTAACTGCCGAACCAGTTAAGTCGATTGCTCCCTTATCATCCACGACCATAAGGCGAGGGTATTTGATACCGCCCTCGCCCTGTGTCACAGTAAAAAACTTGTTGTTGTCTTTCCAAGCATGTACTGTATATATTTTATTGTAGGTTTTCATTATTTTCCTCCTTATCACTTCGTTAATATATACATTGTATTTTCATAAATAGAAATATTGCTTGTACACTATAACGAATAATTTGGCTTTAAAACCCTCCTTTTAAAACTCTTCAAATTCGCTGTCATTCCATCCTGTTGCTGTTTTGCTCTCAGTACATATATACACATAGCGTTTGCCGTTGTATTTGTAGTAGGCATTAGGGATAAGTATAACACCTTCGGCAAATTCAAATGGATTATCAGCAACACCAACAGGATGCTCTTGTAAAACATATGTCTGCTTGACAAGTGTTTCACCGACATAATCCTCAACCCAATTATAGCCGAGTTTATCTGACTGCGTAATTTTTTGCGACAAACCACCTAATGCTTTTATTTTGTCTGATATAATTTTGTTTTTTTTAATCTTGTCAAGTAATATTTCAAAATTAGCACTATTCATCGGCGAACACCTCACTAATTTTTTCAATCTGTTCTTCGGCACTCAATTCATTATCAGGCAAAGGTGTATCCTTGTCGATTTCTCGATAATTTTCAACAGAGTCATTCTTGCCAAGATAGATTCGTTGAGTCCTCATTGTTTCGGTGTCAACATCCGTAATTACATTATTTTTATTTTCAGGCATTAAAATTCTCAGTCCATTTTTTTCGGTCAGTACCATATCCAATCCTCCTATGCTAAAGTAATGTTTTTATTTGTCGCAATTAGTTTGTCCTCATCTGTAAGTTTTGCAAGATTTTCTGAACCTAATATTAATTTAACAGTGGATTTTCCTGTCATATCTGCATAATTGTTTAAGATGTTGACAAGCGTTTCTCGGCTAAACAAAGTTGAAGGTGATATATCAAGTCGAGGACTGTGGAATCCTTCTTCAACTTGAAAATCTATCATTTTGGTAGTGTTGTAAAAATCATTATTGCCATACTGATTAAACATAAAATCTTTACATAAATAAACTTTCTTTAATTTTGGACACGATGCAAAAGTTCTTGAGTTGCCAGTCGTTGTGTGTGGTTTGCCAGATGTTGTGTCGGCTGATAATATGTACAGTTCCTCAATCGGATTTGCTCCACTCCATCCGGTGTAAAAAACTTCGCCTACGCATTTCTTTACATTAGACAAAATCAATTTTTTAAGTTTCGTCATATAACCAAAAACACATGGTCTTATAATTAAAGGAATATTTGGAGTGGTATATTCTGTAAATTCTCCAGCAATAAAATTAACAACTGCATTGTCAGACGATTCTGCATTACCTGTTACACCTAAAATTTCAACATCTTTTTTAATGTTTTCGGGAATGATATTATCAGCATTTTGAGGAGTAACTTTAATGTTATCAGCACAATATTTCCCATTTGTGGCAAGAGCAACACCGCTTTTATTTGTCATTTCAACATCAATCATTTGCAATCACCTCTCCGTTATATTTCGGTAAGTCAGCGATAACTTGATTTGTAATTTCAGCAATGTCAATTTCAGTAAAATAATCAGTACCTTTTACTGGAGTTTTACCGTCAGTTCCGTCCTGACCTTTTTCGCCCTGTTCGCCTTTAAGAGATTTTAACCAATCCTCTTCAGTGCCGATAAAACCACCATTTTTTGCGATTTCATAAGCTGATAAACCATTTTGTCCATTTGTACCGTTAAGACCGTCTTTGCCTACGATTTTGCCAAGATTTGTTGAATCTCCATTCGAGTATGTAATTACAAGTTCTCCACTTGTATTAACTTCGGATTTGGCAACACCTACACCATCGTTTCCGTTCACGCCGTTTGTGCCTTGTGACGGTTTATTTGTATCTGTTTCGCCAATGAACCAATTGCCGTTATCACCAATATGCGGAGTAATTCCGTCAGTACCCGAAACACCGTCTTGTCCTTTTAGTTCACCATTGTTGAATTTCTGTTGGAAAGTTTCGCCATCTGCAAACGGAATATCATCGGCAGTATAGGTTTGCTTGATGTTTAAATCTTCAAGCGACTTATCTCCATTAAGTTCAACGCCATTGATAGAAGGTTTATTGTCCAAATGTGCATAATCACCGTCAAACTCTTTAAGTGTTCGCCAAATAGTGTTACCGTCACTGTCTATAGACAATACCTGTCCGACAACACCGTCTATAGTCGGTTTAGGGATAAAATTTTCTAAGATGTTAAAATCATCAGTGCTTTCAATCTTGGTGTCATCTGGTGCAAAAGAAACCTTAAAATTAACGCCTGAAAATCTTACATTACCTTCAGGAAACTGTAATTCTACAATACCTTTTAGCACACCTTCAGCCGTTGTCATCTGTAAATACAAAGGTAAATAAATCAGACCTTTATCTTTATCTACTCTGCATTCAACACCTACTTTATGCTCATCTGGTTTTAATCCATAATAGGTGGCAAGCGTACATTCTGAAAGGTCGATATCAGCACCGTGATTTTTAATCTCAATTTCAAACTCAGTCACACCGTGTTCTCTTTGTGTGATTGGTTCAAGAACCTTATTAATATAAGCACAGTCAATGCTTAAATGTCTAATAATCATATAATCACCACCTATTATTCTGTAAAATTAAATGTTGTATTTCTAACACTTGTTTGTGAAATCGTATTGAAACAATCAATAAATCTCTTCTTGAGAGGCTTGGCGGAATAGTTTGTATTAAATGTCAAACTGAAATCTGATACATCATCATAATTTATATGAATTGAAAGCAAAATAGGATACTGCCAATCACCGTCTTTTACTTCAAGAGATAGTGCTGCACCAAGTGTTAAATCTGCAATGTTATCCTTCATTTCGGGAATCGTCAATATGTTCGCCGATTCAATCTCAAATTCATAGCATTGCTTGCTGAGATAATTGTCGTGGTCAGATTTAGCCTGAACCATTACTTCTTGCAATGTTGTTATAATATCATTAGCGGAATAGGTATCACTAAATACAACATTGTCATTTGTCCAATCTCCTTCAGTAATGTAATTTTGAAGTTCTAAAATTTCAGCGGGGGAGAGGATTGTTGCAATCCCGTCTTTGTTTGCCTGAATTGCCGTTTTGTAATTCAGTGTAAACTTTTTAGCTACTGTTTGCATCTTGTTATAACATGTGTTGTATTTGGTTACTGCGTTATCATAATCATTTTTTGTATTCCAATATGTCTCTGCTGCCGAATACAATTTTGTATATAAAGATTTGGAGTAATAGCAATCGTAATTGATGTAATCGTATGGTGGGTTTCTCATTCCACTCGGAATACGCACATGGTCATCTACAAGAACTTGATAAGCATAACGCAACTCTCCACTTGAAGAGTTAGGGAGCGGTTTGTCGCTAAACCCATATTTGTCTAGTAGATGTGTATTAATTGTATCTGCGACTGTCAAGTATGTTGTTAAAGCTTTTGACACTTTAGAAACTTGCTCTATTTTCTTCTTATTGCACTCAATCAATAATGCCCCGTTATTAGCATATTTTACAGACTGTTTTTCAATGTTTGTTTGCCACACCGTAAGAGCTTCTTTTAAGGTTCTATTCTTAGTGTCATCAGCCACATAATCTAATTGATTTTCAATATTACTAAAATTGTACAATATATTATTTCCCGTAGGGTTGATTAACCCTAATCCGTATTGATCGTTAGATGTATGCACTCTTAATGCACTAATGCACCTATCATCAGTTGTGTGAACATTCGTATTTTTGATTGCATTTTGCCATGTTAATATCGCCTTAGAATGAGTGCCTAAATATTTTTCATCAGTATCATAATACCGTCGCTCTTCTGTCTCTATATTTCCGTCTATTATATTAATTGTCATATTTTCTGAATCAAAAACAAAATAACATTGGTATGACGAAGCGATATCATTATTTAGAAAAGTATAAACATTTGCATTATCAACATTGTCAAGTGTTCTATACCTAACACACACCGCTTGAGAGACATATCCTATTTCCCACTGTGGGAGATAATCAAGTATTTGATTTAACAATCCTCGGACAAACTTTTGTTTATGTCTTGTGTTACCATAACAATCGTAATACCAACTATCACTGGTAACAAGGTCGTTAATATGATCAGGTACAAATAGCGGCAATGTACTATTTGACAAAGAAAACGCTCTTTTTGATAAAGTTATTTCATAAGATTGAGCTGTTACTTTTAGCACAACATTACTTCCGTTATCATTTATTTCTTCCGTATTAGTAATAACCCACCATACATTTCGTATGCCATAGTTTTTGTTTTTATTTGTTTCAAAGTGTGTACACAGTCTTTCTCTTGAAAAAATTTGCACCCAAGAGGCATTGGGAATATATGTAAGATAAGTATTGTTGTTATATGTTGCTTGGCTACATACAAGACTTATTCGGATATATCCTTCATCGATAGTATCAGTATTGTTTTCAATATTACCATCGCTATCCTTTACTGTAAAATCTACATATCTTCGGAATGGTTGTTTCGATGATTCATGATAATAATTATCATCAGATTTAAGCCAGCTATCTGCGTTAGCTTCCTTATAGTAATGAATTTTAAATGAGTACCGCAGAGTGTCACCGTTAAAACATTTTGTTGCAATAACATCGCCTTTATGTACAGGTATAAAGCTTTTACAGGCTAAATACTGGTAAGTATACCATCCTTGCTTGTACAAGTCTAAGCTTTCTGAATAATCTTCAAATATCCCATCATGAATAGTGCCGCCCCATACCCACTCGTAACCGTATGTAGTGCCGATATCAAAAAGCATAGTTTCATTTTTAATATTGAAATTGTTAATTGCTGTATTAACATCAAACGATAACTCATAATCTTTTCGTGTGCCTCCGCCTTTTAAATTATACAGATAATCTGCATAATAACTTTCTCCTGTAAATTTAAAATACTCAGCTGAATCATTGAGATACAAAAGCATATCAGGCTTTAGATTATCATAATTAGGATTGTCTATCCAACTGTTGGTACGAGTGTCATAAACTTTTTTAGGCACTTCAAAACTCATTTCCGAAGCTGTTCCGAAATTATAATCAGCAGTCCAGTTATGTACATTTTTGACATAGCCAAGTGAGGTCTTTTTATTTTGTCTATACAACACCATGTCGGGAGTCTCTTGTGCGTAATTTCGTGTTTGCATTAAATACCACCCAACCTGTGCATTGTAGTATACTTTAAAACTAAGCTTTTATCGGGATCGAAAACATCGTAAGCATAGTTATGTTTAGCGTCAGTTTTATCTGCGGATTTAATGTATAGATAAATCTGATTTTGACCATTGCCAAGCCAAAATAAAGATACATAATCGAGATTATCTTTAATAACTCCGTTGTATTGAATGAATGGGGGAGTGAGTGAATGAAAAGTTCTTTCATTAGGTTCTTTCATTGTTACCATTCCATATTTAGTATCCAGTTCGTATACGGCATCTTTATCTGTATGATAATTCACATTCGCATCGAAAACGAACATAGACTTATTAAGTTTATTTCCAACATACACTCTATAATTCGATAATGTGTAATCTATTTGATGTTCTGTCCAGTTGTGCCCGATCTTTAAATCAATAATAGGACAAATTTTGTTATTGATAGGTTGTCCTTCAATATCAATTGTAGTTTCAAAAGATAATGTTTGTCCTGTATTTGACGGTTTAGTTGCAACCCCTTTAAACTCAATTTCATTGTCCTGATACCAAAATCCACTATCATTTTGTACCTTACAACGCAAACCTCTATAGCCTCGTGCATCGGTAATATCACTGTCAGGAATAAATAATGCGTTGAGGTAATAGTCGGATGTTTCGTTATGCAGTGTTAATCTTTTCCATCCGTCCTGTCCAAAGAGCCAATTCTTAATCTCTATCATTGTTTCCAATGGTATATTATCTTCAGGACTAATAATTTCAATCGTAAACTCAAGCGGACTGTCGGAGTAATTAAGATTGTATAACAACTGTTGAGCATTATGGGGGAGAGTAGCAGTTGTAGGTTCGTACTCACTTCCGCTCTTAAACTCAAAATTATCATCAGTAATAAATGCTAAAATTAGATTGTAGTCACCTGAGTAAATACCATTATAAGTAAAATAACAATCTCTAAACAAATAACAGCACCTCCTTTGGATAATAAAAAAAGAGAAGATGAAATTCATCTTCTCTTACATGTTTTTATTCTGTTTTTAAGAAATATTAAGATATGAGCCTAATTCCAATTCAATATCTTCTAAACATCTTTGAGCATTCTTACTGTCCGACTCCTCAACTTCTGTTATACCTTGATACCGAGCAGTTCGAGCCATAGATTGCAAAGATTCGTATAACAATCTAAAGCGTTTAGAAAATATTTTAGGGTTGTCTTTAATAGAATTACTTCTATCTTCATGATTATGTATCTCGCAAACACCGCATTGTGAGTACAAAACCGCCTCTACAAGATGTATCATTGCATAAAAAGTAACAGTAATTTCCCAGTCATAAAACTTCTCATGATTATTGTTCATACCATGACTGATAAACCGCTTGTTATGCAAATACTGATTGTAATGAATGTCATATGCTTTTGTAGAGTTGCTCATTCTTATATCACTTCTTCAAATGTTATCATATCTTTGCCAATAAATTGCTTTGCACCAATAAAAACAATATCTACTGTAAATGGCAAGATTGTTTCATAATCTATTTGCAATTCTGATATACGATTTAATATTTCATAATCTTTTTCTTTACATATAACCCAATACTCAACTTCACAAGTTTGATGTAACCATCTGTACCCTACAGTTAGATTCGATGCGTCTATATCTTTAATCAATTTTGCAAATAGTTTTGCCCAATTTTTACTTGACCAAGAAATAATAATTTGATTACAAGCCTTACGATGTTGTAGGGTTTCCCAATTTCTAAACGCTGTGTCTATTTGGTTATTTTGACCGTGTTCTTGATTTATGGTCAAAATATTAATTATAAGATTATCAGTCTCTTGTGTTGTTGAGTAAGGCTTTAATATCTTATATCTATCAACTTTGCTTGTGTCGGTGCTAACTAAATTAAACATAATCACACCTCCGTTTGGTTACTATCTGGCGTTTTTATTCCAAGGTCAACACCAAATTGCTTTTGATAGTCTACTACAGCACTAACCATAGGTGTGATAACAGAAAGCATATTTCTTGGATCTATCATCACATCTACTTCATCAGCAATACTGTCACTATTCCCAGTTACGGCAAATGATATTTTAAACGATTCTTGGTTGACTTCAATTTTTATGGCATTTGGCGTAATAGTTTTGTTCATACTTCTCGAACCTCCTATCGTTAGTATGCCTCTTATAACTATAGCTATGTTACCAATATATGTTAACCCTCGTGTGTTATACTACAGCAACATTTGCTACAGTATTATTATATACCTTGCTTTTATACAAAGTCAAGACTTTCTTGAAAAAGCAAAGAAAGATATATATATTTCACAACACGAAGGTTAACAAAAATTGTTTATAATGCATAATTACAAATATCTATTATTCACCGTATAAGACATAAGTTTTTTAATTGTGTTGTCCATAATCCTCTCAGATTCTTTATGCAATGCATTAACAGTAGCCTGAGTAGCATCACCTTGCACATTGATGTTGATGACAGGGGAAACAACAGTTGATTTATTGTTCACAACATTCGGTGTTATTTCAGAACCGAACTTTTGTGCAAAATAATCCGTTGGAGCTGATGCAAATTCAAACAATTCATTGGTCATCGCTTTGCTAAACACAGGGTTGCCTTGTGGTAAGATTGTATATCTGCCATTACCAAGAGATGTAGGGATAAGTTCTGAACCAATGCCCTCTTCGTCAACAATAGACAAACCACCTTTGGCTGATTTTGTACCAGAAGCATACGCTTTCATTTTAGACCATAAAGAACCTGCCGGTAGCGCTCTTCCGCCATACCAATCTTTACTGATCCGACTTATGAAATATGTTTCAGCATCCTCTTTGTTCGTTAGGTTGGTTTTATACACTTTGCCGTTATAGGTAATTTTATACCCATGACCTGTTATACTCGATGGTTGTACTTTAACTGAATCAATCTTTGCTTTAGTAACCTGTGCAGAATTACCCAACTCGTCAATTTTTTGCTTCAAACTATCAATTCGAGAAGTGTAGTTGTCAATCCTTCCTGTCACATTATCAATAGCAGAATCTACATCGTAGATGCGAGATTGTAGCGTATTCATTAAATCCATAACATTGAGCTGTGCAGTACCATATTCAGAAAGAGCACTTTGAGCCGACTGCCACATATGGTTAAACTCAGCCTCTGTGGTTGTAGTGTAATTTTGACAATACCACAACAGGTTGTTATACAATGTGCCATTGTCATTGTCAATCATATTACATGCAGCTCTGTGTAAAGACACCTCGTTGTTTAAGAAATCTTGAATAGTTTGGATTTCATCATCATAATGCTTATCTGTCTCTTCTTTCAGTTTATCCAAAGCTTCTTTGCGAGTATCATACTGATAGTCTGATAGATAATCATATAAGTCTTCTCTGGACTCAACCAAATCATCAACATTTTCTTTGTGAGCCTTTTTACCTGCGGAACTATCGTCCAGTCCAGTAATAGCAGCAGACAATGCGTTTGAAGCAACAGCATTTTCTTTCTCTTTGAGCTGTTTGTTGAAATCAGCTTCTTCTTTTTCTTTGTCAAGAAGTTCCTGTTTCTTTTCAATAAGTTCGTCAATTTTATCTTTGCGTTCTTGTAGTGTATCTATTTCGTCCTGTTTAGTCTGTTTAATGTACTTTTCTGTCCAATCGACTAAACTTTCAATCGCAGACAACGCATCCTCATAACCACTTTTAGTATCTTCTAACGCTTCTTTTTTCTTTTCTAAAGCGTCTTTACTTTTCTCAAGAGCTTTTTCTTCCTTTTCTATCTGCTTTTTGTACTTCTCCGAAGCAGAAGTAGCTTCGTCTGTGGAAGTAGACAAGTCGCCTAATGAAGAAGCATACGAATCAATCAAAGCAGCTTTCTTACGCCAAGCAGACTCTGCCTGAATAACCGTTTGTTGATATAGCGTACCTGTGCCTTGTTCAGCGTCTTTAGCAGCAGCAGTTGCATATGCTTCTTTCCATTTTTTGTCCGCCAAATTAGTAGCCGACTTTGCAGCGCTGTCTTGACTCTTTTGAAGATATGCTAAAGCCTGTGTCTCATTTTTAAGTTTGCCTACTTCGTCAATTGCTTCTTGTAAGTAAGAAGCTTTCAATCTTTCTAATTGAGCTTTGGCTAAATCTCTAAATTTTTCAGAAGTTAAATCAAGCTCTCCTTGTTCATTAACAAGTAAATTTATATAAGAGTCGTCTAACGATAAAACCGCTTCCAGAGTATCAAAAGATAATTTTCCGTTTTCGTTATATTCGTTAATAGCAGTTTTGACAGCCTTAAAAGCCGATAACACAGAAGTAACTTTTTTTGTTGCGTCTTCTGTAGATACTTTAAAAGTAACTTTATCTTCTGCTTCTTTTTTTATGTCTTTAACAGCTTTTTTTATACCCTCTAAAGAACTAATATTATCTTTTTTGTTATACAACTTAGAGATCGTATTAAAATCCAGACTTTGCAAATACTCTTTGGTTTTGTCTTTTTCTTCTTTGGATACTTTATTTATCAGATCTGTATTTTTCTTGGTGTATTCTTTTACTTTGTCTTGCCATTCTGATAATGTAAAGTCTGCCGTATCGGTATCACAAGAAATCTGATAAACTATTTTTTTATCGTCATCTGACAATCCATCTATCCATTCGTTGAATCCTTGAATTTCTTTTTGAGCAAGAGATATAGCTCCGTTTGTGCCCAAATAGTGCATAGTTTTTGCAGTATGATCTGCTGTGTCACCAATATCAGCAATAAGGTTTTTTATCTTAACGCCATCAATCTCGATGCCTTTAGTGTCTAATTTTAATAAATCTTCGTTAGTCCATCCCTCGCCAGCTTCGTCAATAAGACTCCAAATGTATTCGTACACGGTGTCCGCATCTAACAGCACTGCTCCGTCAGGCGTTTGTAGCATTGGAGAAAAAGCAATTTCCACACCATCAAAGGTATCTGATCCAGCAAATACAGTAGAAATTGTGCCCTTCATGTCTTCTACAGTAGAACCCCAAGATTCTATCGCAGTTTTGTACTTTTCTAAATTAGAATCTGTCCATTCTAAGACTTCACGATTGTTGGTGTCAATATTGCCAAATACTGTTTGTAAAGGATTAACACCCAAGTTCGCTGCTTCCTGTTGTATCTCTTCCAAACCAGTACCATCAGCAAACTGTTCCTTGATGCTGTGCACAAAACTATTCGTATCAACTCCGCCCAGTTCAACTGGTATTGTAACAGGTATAATACCATTAATCGTTGGTGCATTTTTAGTAGCAGATTTAGTATTATGGGTTTGTTTCGTTGCACGGTTGACAAGATTAGCTATTGCGTCATCTATGTTTACATTATCAGCGACCTCAACATCTGAAAACAAAAGTTTTACAAACAATGCTTTGGTAACTGTGTCTATACCGTCAACGCTTGATAATGCTTTTTTGATCTGATTACTCAAATCTTGATAATTTGATACATCAATCTTGCCATTCTTAATATCGTCTATTTTAGACTGCACACTGCTTAATGTGTCAGCTAATTCTGGATTATTAAACGCTTTAATTATACCAGATACGGTTTGTTTAACTGTCTCTAAATTATCTGCTGTACTGGCTTCAGGATCAATAATCTTACTATAGAAGTTATCCCATGTAGCACTATTTATATATTGTTCAATAAGGACTTGACTTTTACTGTCTAATGTGCTAAACTGCTCATTAGTATAGTGAATATACGCATCAAGCACAGGCTTAAAACTATTGTTTACCAAATCGTTAATTTGACGCTTTAAAACGGATTGCTGGTTTTTGACTGCCGATATTATGGTAGATAAGTCTTTTTCGTTTATCTCATCATAAAGATAAGACATACCATACTCTGTACCGCCGCCAGTCTTAACAAGATCTTCAATACCAGCACCTTTTAACGCTTTACTTAAAGCAGGAGTCAATTGAGTATCTTTTTTTTTATTAAGATTCTGCACAAATTGGTCGAGTGCTTTAATTTGGGTAATGTAAGTTTCATCATCTGCACCCCACCTACCTTGATTAGTCCAGATGTTTTCTAACGCTTTGTCAATACTATCCTGCTCTTTTGACACGATAGTTTCGTAATAAGCATTCTTTTCATCAGTCATTGCCTTATTAAGAGCTTCAACATTATTTTTACACTCTAAGATAGCGTCATTCTGGGCTGAGTAACCTTTTACCAAACCCGGATACATCTGTGCAATCTCATTAGAAAGTTCAATATATCTCTCATACTGAGTAGAGGTTAAAGAGATATTTTCTCCATAAGAATTAACACCATCAGCTAATTCGTAATATTCATTTTTGATTTTGTTTACAGATGTTGAATGAGATGTATAAGCGTCTTTTTTGTCGTTAATCTCTGTTGCGATTTTTTCAAGGTCTGATAGGTTATTTTCAGCTCTGTGGGTGTAGTTATCAAGTTCTCCAAAAGCCCAAGAAATTGCACTCATTGCAATTTGTATCATAACCATATTGCCAATACCTGCGGCAATATTCTTTAACGAAGAGCCTAATGAAGATAGCTTGCTTTTAATGCCTGAAAAGGCACCAGACATTGATTGAGCATTTTTACTTAAGAGACTCTCTGATTCGGCATAATCTGTGTTGTATTTTATGCCTTTTAATAATTCTTGGTTTAAATCTTTAGTAGCTTCTGCAAATTTTGACTGCTTGAGTATATCTGCTTCATTAGCAGTTACTTTATTTTTTAAAACCTTGTCATCTAAGCTTTCGGCGTAGGCTTTATATTCTTCATATTTGTCAGTAGCTGTTTTAGTCTCCTGCCGCACCCTTTTTTTATTGGCAGTAGTAAACCATCCAATATGTTTATTTTGATTCTCGTCTAAATAAGTTTGGAGTATCTTATCTTTAGACCTATATTAAAAGAAGGTTTTTATATGTATGAATTATCAATATGCCCAGTATGTGGGCTAATCTGTTTTCCAGCACTTATATCTGACAAAACATGCCAGTGTTCTTGGGTAGGTTTTCTTAAAAGACCTCGTAGGTTGTTTTTTGAAGTATCAGACCAAATGCTTCGAGAACGATCCAAAAAAAGACAAGAAAATATGTCGATAGGTATTTATGAATTTGATTACCGTTATTGGTATGAAAAACTCTTTAAAGATTGTCCTCAATATGACAACAATCTATTCAAAGAACACCTACAAAACAATAAGCAGTGGGATTTGTGCTTAAAGCAGCGACTTGACGAACAAGCTTCTCGACCAACTGTTAAATGTCCGTACTGCGGCTCTCTGCGTACTACTAAAATTTCAACAAGTAGCAGAGTAGCTTCATCTCTCACACTCGGCTTAGCAAGCAACAAGATAGGCAAGAACTATCAATGTAATGATTGCAAAGCCACCTTCTAATTAATAATTTGAGCAGTGTTTTATAATACTGCTCTTTTTGTTTGTTTATAAAACTTTTCTTTTATATGATAGTCACTGTTGTCTCAGTGTCGATTTGGACTATACAATTTAAGGTCATTTCATATCGTTGAAACTACCTCAAGAGGCTTATAGTCTCTGAACCTCCGCTTATGCGGCTGGATGCTGATTATGACTTATTACGGCGGTTAGCTTTTGGCATACGCCGAACAATAACTTGTTTCTGACTTTCGTCTCCATATGGCATATTGTTCATCACCATTTCCCAGAACGGCTATCATTCCGTTTACAGTTTAACCTCTCATTTAACGACATACATCACCATTTCTTGATTATAGCACGATTACGCTACTTTCTCGAAATAGATAGGCATACTCCTAAAACCCGTCAATTTGGGTTTACCCTTGTCGCTTCCCATTAATCCAGACAAAACGCCAGATATGGAAAGAGTACCAATGTTTGCTCCAATATGAGAGAGCAATTCATTAGCTTGTGTTAAAAATCCTAACAATCCAGAGCCAGTATCAACTACGCCTTTAACAATATCACTTGATACTGTTGTTGTTGATAATTCCTGCCACTGTGCCTGAAATTGTTTTACTTTACCTTCGATACTATCTATGTACTTTTCGTGTTCCTTTAATGCAGAACCATCTGAGTGCTTGGATGTATCTAATGAATTGATTGCTGTACCAATGTTTTGAATTACAGCAGAAGCGTAGTTAGACCTATTCTTACCAGCAATAAGTTCAAGTAATGACGCTTTATTTTTATCAGCCAATTCATCCCATACGAGAGCGATATCTTTAAGAATATCATAGGTGCTACGGAATGAACCATTGTCCATAATATCCACGCCTGAAGACGAAGAAGTTTTTGTTAAAGCTTTGATTTTGTCTTGAAGCTCAGAAGTTGTTGTGCACATTCCTTCCGTATCTTCTCCAGCCTTTTTAAGCTCCACTGACATACCTCTTAATCTCATAGCAAGCACTTTAAGTGCATTACCTGATTCATCTGCACTCTGTGTAACTTCGGTCATTGCGGTCAGCAACGCAATGGTTTCATCAAGACTATTACCCGCAACAGCCATAGATGCGGCTGAGTTCTTCAAGCCTTCGCCTAAATCACCCGACGAGACAGCGTAATTATTGCTCACCTCATTAAGTTTATCGACAATGCTTTGTGCCGATGAAGCTTCCATATTAAAAGCTTTTAATATGGAAATAATGTCACTACTTGCTTCGCCAACACCATCTAAATCGTCACCGACATTAGCATATATGGTTGCTACCTCTGCCAATTGCGTTGCGTCAGGTATATCATAACCCATACGAGCAAAATCAGCGGTACTTGTAACAAAGTCACTAATAGTAGTACCCAGCTCTTTTGCTTTGCCAGTTGCCGTAGTTAAATATTTGTCATATGTCGAGTCAGTGCTGTCTGTAACTTTCTTAAGCTCCACCATAGCAGTGTCTAACTCGGTCACAATGTGTATCATGTCTTGAACAGTAGCAATAGCTTTATTCATAGACGAAGTGATAAAATTCCACGAACCATATTTAAGATAGTTCTTTGCAAGTGTGCGTAGAGCGGTTGCACCCATCAATCCAGCAGACTCGGCAGAAGTCTTAATATTTGCAAACTGTGACTGGAAAGATTTAAGCTGTTGGCTACTAACTTTTGCAGCATCTGATGTTTTATTTAAAATGGTTTCAATTTGTCCGGCGTATGCTTGAGCAGCTTTAGGATTGCTGCTCGCAAATTTCATAACCTGCAAACGCAGTGTTTCTACTGCTTTGCTACTTGCGATTGTACTTTTATTTGCGGTTTCTAAACTCTGACTCCATTTAGTTTCAAATTTATGTAAAGCAGCATTACTTCCAAGCTTGCCAGTTACTTGATTTGTAGCAGTTATTTCTTCGTTAAGTAATTGAAATTTTTGGAGGTAGTCACTAAGTTCATTTTTTAGATTGTCAGGAATATTGTGTCCGTTAAGTAAAGATGTTGTTTGCTGATGCAAAGCTCGCATATTAGCCAAATATTTATCCAACTGACCATTATTAATAACCTCGCCTGAGTTATTTAAAATATCATAGTGATATCCTTGTGCTTTGCCAGTTGCGTTGGCAGTATTGAGCTTCTCTTTAATATTGTTAATCCTACTTTGAAACTTGTCTATAAAAGAATCATCTGCGCCATTCCATACACCATTTTCAAGTAGTTTTTCACATTCTTGGCGTATGTCTTCCAAGTCTGCTTTTGCTTCTTGTAATTGTCCTTCGGGAATAAACGCTACATTTTTACTGCGGTTTTGAATGTCATCATATACTGTATCAATATCACTCCGAATCTTTTCTATTTCAGAACGGTTGTTGTTTACAGTATTAGAGATAGAGGCTGATAACGCTTGTGCCTCTGTCACAAAAGACGAAAGAAGTTCTTTTGGTACATCTTCTCCATTATTCCACATATCACCAATAATATCTTTTTTAGATATGAGGGTTGTAAGTTGAGACCACGCAGTACGATATTCAGACACAGTTAGCAAGTTTTTGCTTTGCTCTTGTGTTAATTGATTAGTCGTTTGTGATACAAGAGCTTCTGCGTCTTGAAACTCCTTTAAGGCAGCAGTGCTTTCTGTAATAGCAGCTAATTGACTTTGTAACTCGGAAGCGGATATTTCATTTGTGCGACCAGTAGGAGATACTACACGACTCCCTGTATCAATAAGCTCCTGTAATTCTGCTTTAGTTTTGTCTATAGACTCAGCACTAATTACACTATTTGAATTATGACTCTCAAGGATAGCATATAAGGATTGGGCGGTTTGAATAATATTATTAATTTCATTAACACTCTGTCTGCCTTCTGTATTGATTGCAGTTACATCTTGCGATAATTTTACAACCTTTTGACTCAAATTATCTAAATCAGCGACAGGAATTTCCAACCCTTGAGATAATGACTGTTCTAACTGTCTTCCTTCAGAAGCCAAACTTCTTGATACCGTAAGAAATTTCTCAATATCTTGTGTATTTAAAAACTGATACCCTTGTTTTTGAAGGTTTAAACCGCCAATAATGCTTTGGATTCTGCTCTGAATCTGAGCTAACTCTTTTGCGGTTTGTTGATAACTTGTCACACTGGTTGTCGTCCGATTACTATTGTTATTCTTGTTATATTGACTACGAGATGCTTTGACTGTATTTCCAGTAACACCAACCGAAATACTACCAATTGCTTTTTCAATGTCTTTCCTCAAAGACTTCATTGCGTTACTACAGTCAAACTTTTTGATTGTAACTACTGGAATTTTTGGAGGGTTTTGAAGAGATTTTTCAAATAGCGTTTGAACGCTCTTTTTTAATTGGTCTTTGGCTTGTTTGCTCTGATCGGCTTCTATATTATATATTTTAATACCGTCAATAGCTTTAGCTAATTCTCCAACACTCTTTTTGAAAATTTTCTTGTCTTCGTTTCTTGTTCCAGCTATTACTTGGACGGAAATACCAAAAATATCGTTTTCATTTGCCACACATACCACCACCTTATTTCAACTTTGCTATAATTTTTGTTGTAATACTTTTTGTGAAGTCTGAATTGTTTAGTTCTGCTCTCGTTGACGCTATAGGATTACGAACCCCCATAAAAGCATATTTTTTGGCATCATATCCGATAGCTCTCCATAAGTCAGAGGTGTAACTATATCTCTTTCTGGTGTATCCATTCCGACTATATCCTGCTATCCAACGAATCAATGCGTCCGATGTAGTGGTTGGCACTTGATGAGTAACAACTGAGCGGTTTGGTGTTGCTACAGAAGTTATGATAATCTTATTGCTCTCTTGGGACACATCTTGAATTTGGGAGCTGCTTCCTAAGCCATTCACACTACGCCTTACATAAGTTGTAGGAGTATATGTATCATAAATATCTGCTTTGATATTTTTCCTTAATTTGTCTTTAATATCTTGAGCAATATCGGTTTTTAAAACCTGAGAAGCCGCCTTGTTAATTGCTTTGACAAATGTGTCATACGAATTGAAAGTCTTAATACCACCAGCCCCTTATTTAGCAGAAGGGAAGAGGGGAAGTGGACTGTTGTTTGGCTTATCTTCTTCCTCTTTGATAATGTGGTTTACCATATCCATCATCTTATTGAGGTCTACCTTATCGCCAATAGACGATATGTTTTCGGTTAATGCTTTAAACTGATTCATAATTAATGCAGTTTCATAAGTCTTTTCGGAGATTTCCTTTTTCTGCATATATTCAATTCTCTTCTGAACACCTTCATATATTAATGCCAATTCTTTTTGATTGATTTTACTTTTAACAAACTCTGCAACACCTGTTTCTGTTACAAAAGAATACATTTTTTCAAAAACAGTAGGAATTGCAAAATTTGCATACTCTCTAAGAATCTGCATATCAATCAATGTAGATGTGATTTCGGGAAGGTATCTATTTTCTGATATATCAAATACAGTTTCCGCTACTGTACTACAGATATTTGAAAGGCGTACTGCACCGATACTATGTTTGATTCTTAAAGAGATGTGTTCTATTTCTTCAGGCTTTTTATCATCTGTTGTTACTGAATGAAATACATAATCATAAAACTTTGGCTCATTTTTTTCTGCGTAATAAATTTTTCCAAAAGTCATTACTGGAATTTCTTTATAATCCTTTTTTTTATTTGTGCTTTTTTTCATATATAAAATCCTTTCATTCCGTGTGCTGTATGTTAATGTTATGTACAGCGTAATCTCCGATACAGATAGCATCCGAAATGTTATCGTTATCGGTATCAATGTCATATTTATTCTTTACATACTGTAATGATAGTATTTTGCTTCGCTTTTTCGCTTTGTTATCGTTAGGAATAGTTGCAGTGATTTTTGCTTTAATTTCTTTACTTGTTCTGCCTCTTGCGTTGCAATAATTTTGCCACACAGAGGGTGATATGAGCTGGTATAAATAATGTTTTTTTTCACAGAGGTTAATCAATACGCCTTGTAACTGTGCCAAATTTTTAAATACTGATACATTAGCTCTCAAATTAATATCTTCAAGAAATACAACTGAAATCTTTCTCTTTGTGATAAGTTGACTAATATACTTTTCAATCTCACAAACAGCCTCTGAAAATGTGTATTTGCCATTAGGAAAACTAAAACTGCCATAGTCTACAAGCTTTTGCTTTTCGTAGTCGTATATCGCCCAACCACCGTTGCGAGCCTGATCAACCGCTAAAATTCGCATTTTATTTACCTCCCAAAAAGAATAGGGAAGATAAGGGAGAAAATCCCATCTTCCCTATAAGAACATCATTTCTGACTACTATTATCTTCGTCAGCTTTCTTTGTAATTGCTGTTTTTCCTCGCTTTGCGGTTGCTACTCCATTGCCAATAACATTACCCTTAATAAGTACATCCCTTATTTCTGTCATCATGGATTGTGTAGCCTCTTTACTAATCCGTGCAAACTGTTCTTTGAGTTCTTTCGGAGAAGCACCGAGACGCATATCCTGTATAACCGAGTAAATTTGATAGTGTTCTGGCGTATCGGCAACTGCCCTCCATCCACCATATTTAGAACAGTTCACACAAGCTTCATATTCTTTACCACAAATGAGGCACTTTCTGATAGCCATAATTATGCCTCAGCTTCGTCTTCGGGAATAACTACATAGAACTGTTCTTTATCTTTAGAACAATAGTTAGTCATACCTTCAAATTCGATAGGCTGTGTGCCATCTGGTTTAATTTCGAGTGAAAAATTGTTAGAAAGTTTTGCTCTTTCAAATACAATAATTGTATAAATCTTTGTTGATGGATCGCAAACATCATGACAAATGCTATCAAGAACAAAAGTACCAGCCTTAGAAAAGTTATCACTTGAGTTGGTAATCTTAACCGCATTCTCCATCTCACACTTGTAGATAACAATAAATGTCATAGGAGAACCGTCTTCTCTCTTAACAGGGATATCATCACCAAGAGTGATAGTTTTACCAGCAATAGTGAAGTTTGTTTTATTTGTTGCAAGGTCACTCGCTGTGACTGCAAATTTCTCACCAAGACCGCCCTCTGTAGTAAGTGCCCAAATAGCTGTTACAGGACTTGTCGTGAGAGGAGTCCAGTTGAGTGTAATTGTTTTAGCAGTAGGGTTTGCCTCAAGAACATCTACCTTCTTAGTTACAACCTTCTTATCAGCGGCACCAACTTCTTTCTTTGTACCTAACTGGTCGGCAAACACACCAAGATTAATAACAGAGTTAGATGCTGTAAATTTTGAAGTCTTAGTTCTGTCAAATGAACCAATTGTTGCACCGACATTATCTGTAGCATTTACTGCTTCGCCACCGCACTCAAGTGTGCCATCTTTAATCTGATTAGCTGTCCACTCAATATCACCTGAACTAATGTCCTGCTTTGTAAGACGAGTAACCCTGTCAAGTACAAGATTGTCAATGTTATACATAATAAATCCTCCTTATAAAATAAAAAGCACTCCCGTTGAGTGCTACAAATTACGCATCCAATTAAGAATGCTTTTATTACTTATTTTCTTTAAATCAACACAGCCACTATAGTACCCAGTCATAATGTTTTCATAGTCATTTATTGCGTTAATACGATCGGCGGCGTCCATTAAAACATAAATAGGCAAACTCCAAACCGTTGAATAACTATATTTAAAATTTGCGTGATTAGTCAACGCAGAAACAATAGGGAGTAGGGTTGACTGTGCTTTCTGGTGCTCTTTCCGAGCGTATTTTTTGTTATCCCTATCTTCATCTACCATGAACCTTTTGGTGGTTGTGTTTCCACCTTTCTCTTCGTGCTTTTTTAATCTGTGAATTTTTCGTATGTAATTAACTATAATTTCGTAAACAAACCTATCAATAATTAATTGAGTATTAGTATCGATTAGTTTAATATCTTGAGAAGTATTATCTTTAACCAGTACCATTCCTTGTAAATTAATATCCTCTTCAAAAAGCAGTGACAAAATGTCACTATCTATGGACTTATAAATTAAAGTAAAAAAATCAAAATCGTCTACTTCATCCCACCATAAATTAAAACCATCATATAATTCTGATTTATAATCAGAAGGTGTTGCACAAATTTTACCTATTTCTGCAAAATATTGTTTCTCACCAATGTCGCATATATCATCAAGTGTTGGTTGTTTTAGAGTTAGATGAGTAGAAATTTTAATAGGTTTGCCTCGATATAGCGTCATCTCGTCTATATCTAAAAAATCAATTGCCTTACTTCTCATAATTTGCTTCCTATGCGGTTATGATCTTGCAAGGTGTATTCTAACACTTGTCCGTAATAATCCTGTATGGGATTAAATTCGTTAGCTGATACGAGTTCCAATCGCCCAAAACCAACATCTGTCATACCATTAATTTCTTCATCAATATATCCTGCAAGCAAATCAGTACGGACGCCCTGTAACATATCCATTAACTGCTCGTGTGCAAATATATAAATCATTAAAGATGTCGTTTTTACAGCCGACGAGTTGACTTGTGTTACCCCTGACTGCATTGTCACAAATACACTTTGTTCCTCTATAGTCTCAGGAACATAAGGAAACAGCTTGATAAACGATTTGGCTGGGCTTTGACTTCCTTTAACTACATCTACGAAACTATCTTCATTATCCGTGTCTATACATATTAAATTCACAATATTCTGATTGTTTAAGCAACGCTTTTTAATCAATTGTTTAAGAAGTGTCATACCTGTAAAGCTATTATGTTTAATATCTTGCATTACGACCACCCCTTAATCATAAATTCTTTTTCTGTTGATAAATTGTATAATGAAGACATAACCCTTAGCGTAACTCTTTTTCCAATAAATGAATATTTAAGCGGAACATAAAGCGTTAAGGTATGATTGTCGGCACTTGGCTTAATTGATACATAATCTTCACCATTCTCTAAAGAGTATTCGTACCCATTTGAGTTCTGAATAACATCACCTTGCTTATCAACTATACTAAACGATAGTTCACAATCTTCGTCTATATACAAAACTCCGTCATTACATCCCTCAATACGAATAGCATATGGCTGAGAAGTTGGAACATCTGTATCGTCTTTGTTTGAGCTATTAATCAAGGTGTAATAATCAGCAACCATTAATTCAGTATTATCATTGGTAGATCTGTTACATTCTTTTAAACCAAAAGTATATACACCTTTACCATTATAAAGCCCCGGCAGTCGGTCAGGTTTTGTGATCTGATATGCCAGTATGTTCTGTTGTGCATCAACATCATCAACCAAAAATCTTTGTCCTCTGTATAACTCTTTAGTTTCACTATCTTTAGCTATAATAAGGTTTAAACGGTTGTCACCAACAGTAATTTCTTTAGTTTCTCTTTCACCGGACGAATTGCGGTCATTATTGGTAATAATACAATGTCTTTCGATTATGTCACCATTGTTGTTAATCCATTTGAGTGTGTAGTTACATTGCTGTATTTTCGCTCTTGTGTATAACTCATCCTGTACATCATGTGATACAATCAACCAATAATTATCTTGCCATTCTACTAAAGAACCTCTCTCAAACTTTTCGTTAGGGAGAGAGAGTAAATTCTTAATATCATCTCCGTTATCGCTCCTCGTAATGACAGCTTCTCTTTCTTCGCCGTTTATTGTTACAGTTACATAAGACAAGTTCTTATTTCGTAATAATTCAGTTTGTCGCTGCTGCACACGCTCTATCATTTGCTGTCGTTTAGTTTGAGGTAACGAAGCATGCTCATTCATATACTCATTCCATAAAGACACAGTTATCACCTTCAATTCTATATTTAAGCTTTTCGCATAGAGTAATCATTTTGAAAATATTTCGTCTCACATCTTCAACGCTACTGACATAAATATTTTGTTCGTAATAGCTTAATATAGCAAGAATACGCATAATCACAGCGTCATACCCTGTGTCTTTAATAAGCATATCAAACCCTTTTAACTCTTTAATAATATCTGAGATATGAGTATCTATAAATTCAGAGTTTTGCTCTTTTAAGGGTAGAATTTTAAATATCTGATTAATTAAACACGATAGATAATGCAAATATATTTGTTTGTTCATATATGTAAATCCGTTAAGTCTCCGTGTTCAAAAGAGTAATTATTCCCTCTGTTTTTGAAACATGTTTCAGCCTCTTTATATGCTGTTCTTACACGGTTTAAAATTTCCGCAGGCGAATACCCACTATAATCTGTTGTGTTAAGTGTGTTTTCTAAGTTGTCTGCGTTATTTGCATATGGCTTAAACCACTGTGCAACCATACCTTCGGTAATAATGTCTACAATTTCATCTACATCTTCAGCGCTAAAATTCTCTAAAAATGTTCTTGTTGTGTCATCTCTATTGTAAAGATTATAACCACACTTTCTATTGAAAGAAGCACATGCTCGTTTTAAATATCCATCACATACTCTTGTTTTTTCTTTATCGCTAAGATGAGGATCTAAAAACTTCCACTCTTTTACTTTATCCAGAAAAACTCTGGTAAAATCATCATAAGAGACTATCATCGGAAACCTCCTTATCTATCGACTAATTTGACACCAAGACTCTCTTCTAATGCCGTAATAACCGAAAGTGAATCGATTTCGTGATTCGCTACTGCATTGCGTGCTTTGTAACATACTGACATTCTCTGAGAGCGGTTTAATTTTGAAACAATTGCTTTAATCTCGTCGGAAGTTTTGTCAAACAATGTATCAAAGTCTTCAACTGTGAGTGCATTGGTGTAATATTTTTCAGCATTAAGTACCTCAAGAACTAAAGTGTCCTCAAATAAAAACCAATTGTTAGAAAAGAAGGCTTTATCTGTGGAATAGATTGACTTTACATCTGCAAATGTTAAATCCTGAACATCACCGAACTCTTCCCATATAAATTCTTCGTGAGTTCTTCTGTTCTGTGCAATAAGTTTGCCCTGAAAGCCGTTAATTACAGGAATAATAGCTTCAGGCGGAAGTGTTTTTCTTAATTTAATATGCTGATTTTCCAGAACATCCGTATTTGCAGATGTTTTTGTTTTTGTCTTGGTTGTTCTGCGTGTTGTTGTAACTGCTGTTGCCATTTGATTCATCCTTTCCTTCATTGAAACGGGCGTAGTTAAAACTACGCCCGAATATCAGTATCATTAGTTAGTAAAAGTATATCTACCAATACCAGTGTTTGCGCCACCTGAAAGCACAATGCCAATACCATACTTTTCACCATAAAGGTACTCGTATGTAAGGTCAGCATTTTCTGTCGGGTTGCCAAGAATAATTGTTGATACACCTTCGTATACAACCTTGATAGGCTTATCATCGCCTGCAACGATATTGAGAGTCTTATCGTCAAATACAAAGTCAGTAGTGCCGATCTTATGTCTCTGCGGAGTTGCAAGTACATTAGAACCATAATACTTACCGTAATAACCGTTATTGTAAATATCGCTCTGTGAGTCTCTGCCCTGTACGCTTGGAGCGATCCTACGAAGACCAGCCTTTGTGCCTGAAATTGTTGCTGTCTTACCACCAGCAGCAGCCTCTACATGTGCAATTGTGTCAAGGAGAGTATCTTCGCTATATGTGCCCGCAACAGGGAAGAAGGCTGCACCGCCAAAATCGTCTGCTGTAGCAGATGCCCATACCTTGTAGATATCATCAAGAATCTTCTGACTAAAGGATTCACTTACTCTTGCAATAAGTGTATTAAAATCCACTGTGCCATTAAGCACTCTCTGAAGCTCCTCATAGATTTTTACCATTTTGAGAGTTGTATCAATTGCTACAGTATTATAACCGCCAAATCTCTGTCTTCTAACGCCCTGTGTGCCATCTGCAACCTCAGCAACCTGATAGAGAATAGAATCCTGTACTTCAAATGCGTTTACATCACCGGCTGCAATATTTCTAAACTCAACAAAGTTATTAAAGAAGTCACTCTTCTGAAGACCTTCTACTACAGTGCGAGAAAGAATTTCCTCTACAATCGAGAAGAGCTGACCGCACTTACCGTCTCTAATTCTCTTGTAGTCAAGCTTGGTTGAACCACCATTAGCTTCAACAAGAGACTTTCTAAGAACTTCCATTGAGTCCTTATTTGAATACTTACCAACTTCACCGTGATATGCGTCAACAGCAAGCTGAACAATGCTATTATTATCTGCCATAATACAATCCTCCCTTACTGTACTTCAATTGTATAGAGCGTGTATCTCTTATACTTTGTTTCGTCAACAATTTTGCCAATCTGTGTTGATGCGGCTGTTGCAGTTTCAACAACCTTCATCTTTGTTCCTGCCTGCACTTCTACTGCGTCACCCTTCTTCGGTGTACCATCAAGAGCTTCCGCAGAAACGCTAAAAGTATCACCTGTATGGAAACGGAAACCTCTAAGAGTTTTACCGGCTTCGTTTGTGTATTTTTCAAGGTTTGTGTCTGATTTAAGTACAGCCTTCTTGTCCTCCTCTACAGTTGTAACAATAGCAAGCTGAGCTCGTGGGGAATTTGCTGCGGGAGTTGTTGCCTTATGAATCTGCTTTTCACCTGCCATAAGTTCACCCACAAGTACAATATTGCCGTTATCAATTGCTGTAGCTGCACTACCAGAACCCATATATTTCATTGAAACAATAAGTGAACCATCTGTGGTTGCACTAACATTATCGCTGTTATACACAGCATGCTTTACATCAGCCATATAAATGCCTCCTCTATTTAATCTTTGGGTTTAATGCCAAACTTGGCAAAAAGACCACCGTAATCATTTGTGTCATCAATAACACTATTCTTATCCGCTACGCCACCTACATTTTTATCAATACCAAATGCCAGAGGCTTGTCTGTTTTCTTAGAAAAACTCATGCCGTTTTTGCCCATAATTGCATAACATTTCTCTTCAATATCAGAAATGTTCATACCTTCATGCTCGGCTTTCAATGTCTCGTATTCATTAACCCCTGCCAAATTACTGAACTTTGCAAACACAGCGTCTTCCTGTGCCTTACGCTCTTCTGCTTCTTTTGCTTTCTTATACTCTTCCAGTTCAGTCTTTTCTGCGGTAATACTTGCAAGACTTGCTTCATACTGTTCTTTGTTTGATTTGAGTGTCGAATAAAACTGAGATTTTACCTCGTCTACCATATTAAACACCGCAGACTCAATCTCTTTGTCGCCCTCTACATAATCAACAATGGCATACTTTTTTCTCTTTGCTGTAGATTCGTCTACCACAACATCGTCACCCTTAAGTTCATAGTTAAAGCCAACGAGCTGCCTGTTTTCGCAATCTGCGTAATATACCTCTTTAGACTCACTGTCGTAGTCCACAAACCAATACTTGCGCACTTCATAGAATGAATCATCATCGAGAGTAATCTTTGTTTTCTTATCATCCATTGCATGGATTAATTTCTGACAAACATCAGACTCCAAAGCAAACTTTCTGCTTTCAAGCTCAGATGTTAAATCCTCGATAGAAATATTTTCAATATCCAAATCACTTACATCTACTGCATAGCTTTTAATCAGCTCTTGTTTCTTATCCATAATATCTCCTCCTTTCTTCTGTGTGCTCTTACTTATTTCTGAGAGCATAGCTTTATAATCCTTCATCATCTCGCTATATTTGTCATGAGTGCCACTTTGAGAATACATTTCGACACATGCTCCTTCAAAACAAGGCTCAACATCTTCGCCTAAAACACAAAAAGCCTCAAATTCAAAATCCTTAATCTGATATACTCCATGCTCGTCCATTTCACCATCTATAATAGAAATCTCCATTGACTCAGATGCACTGTTTTCGGAAAGTAATTTATACACACCTTCTTGCCTTGCCCATAAATAAGCTTCAACACACAGATATTCATGAGTACCACCGCTATCTTCAATGGATTCCCACCAATACTTTGCAGATTCAGGCACTACTCCGATAGGTTCTGTTAAATTAACCAATTCTGTTTCTGTGTCTGTGGTGACTATCTCAACATCGTGTCCACCATAATCCTTTTCTTCTCGTAGATAGTGAGTAACAACAGGACAATTAAAAATTGACCAAATAGCTCTTTCAAATGCTTCTTTCGATATGTATGTCTTATTGCGATTAAGTCCCGTATAAGCCACTTTAATTACACCTTTTGCAAAAGAACTATTGATTTTTTCTTCGTTGTCGTACTGTATAATGTGATTAGGGATACTATATTGAATCGTCACACGCTTTTTATCTTGCTTCACTCTTACTCACCACCTTCCAGATGATTTTAAATATGTAAAAAGCCCCACTCTATAATGAGTGAGGCTTAAAACATTAACTTGTCTGAATAAATACAAGCCACATTTTCAAATAAAGCTTTATTATTTGAGAGTGATGATTTGTTCTCAAATACATATAGTGTTGGGCTTGTAGAGCAGTTTCTCTTATTGTCAATAACAGAAATAAGAGAATAACCTGCATTGATTAACAGTTGTTTGTCTTTTTCATTTGTTACATAAATAAATTTCACTACTCTTCGTCTCTTTCCTGAGCAATTTCACCGTTGTCACTGATTTCTCCTAAATCTTTGGTTGGTGCTCCCGCTTCTCCATTGCTATCCGCTGCCTTTGTACTCTGTGTAGCTGAACTGCTCAATGGAACAAACTTATCGGGAATGCCCATAATAGAGTTTTCCAAAAAGTGCATACTGTCAATATCGGACTGGTTCAGTCCTTGTGATGCACAATAATACGAAACCATCGGCAATCCGTATTGGCAGGCTTTTAGATACGAGTCGCCAGCTTCTTTGCGATTGAAACGACTTACATCCAAAAATGATATCTTAAACATTTTGCCATGTGAGAGGGTATGAATGTAACGATTAAGCATCTTTTCAATGCTTAACACAATTCCATAAGTAATTGCTTGGTCGGCTTTTATAGATAAAAGTAAAGCATTTGACGATGCTTTTGCGTTGTTAAATAGAAGACTCGAAACACCTGCTGCCGTAAAAAGATGATTCTCTGCGTCTGCTACATTGTCTACATCAGAGGTGTTTGCATGATTAAAGCTAATCTTCTCAACCGGCATTGGAGTTAAAACCGATCCTACTTCATTAGGCAGTACGGAATCTAAGTTTCTCCATATATCTTTAGCCATTTCATAATCCATAGGAAATGAGCCGTCATCATTCATTAACAGTTTCATTACCAGTAACGCATAATTCTCAATTTCGGTTTGTGTCAAATTGAGCTGCTTATAATCTTCAACTTCATACAATTCACGCAAAAGCCCAACAAAAGGAGGCACTGGATAACTTAAAATATCTTTATTGCATTTGATTGCAAAAGATGTCGGCGCATCCAATAACTGCCATTTATATTGTGTATTATCTTGCTTATATAAATTATATTTAGTTGTAAATTCAACAGGGTATAGAGGCAGTAATTCTGACCTCGAATCAAAATACTGAAAATTAAATGAAACATCCAATACACCATCTTGAATGGACGCTATGTCACAATAATCAGAGGGAAGCTGCTGAATCATGATGTTATCTTTACTCACCCTCATAGTTCCATAAAACACATCTTCTCGTAAGCACACGGTTAAGATAGTGTCAAATGAGCTTTTAATGTTAAACCCATCCAATGTATGCAAAATCTTTGTGTAATTTTTCTTAATCTTTTTTGTGTCTGATACACTTGATATATCTACATTGTATGGAGACACAATATAAGACAAGTCTGTTAATCCGACAAAATACTGGATAATTCTACGAAAGTGCGAACTTGCCGAATACATATAGATAACCGCATTGCGTAACTGTGCTTGGTATCTATATGGATTGGATAAATATGTATTGATTTCGTCTTTTGTGTACAGAAAAAAGGAAGGTGTGTTTCTGTCATTGTTTAGGTCTCGAAGCACAAGCTGATTTAAAGCAGCAAATTTTTGCTGAGTCGTTTTTATCTGCTCTTTATATTTTTTATCATCTTCTGTTCGTTGCTTCTCAGTATGAATTTCTACACTATCAATCTTATTCATTTTTCACACCCTTTCTTTTAACGGTACTTATACATGTCTGGTGCTCTAAACACAAAAAAGTCTTTTGCCGAATAGATCGTGTTGCCTTTTTGTCGTATACTGTCTTCAATCTGTCTTGCTACATAATAGTTGTAAGACAAACTTGAAAAACGGTCTTTTCGCATACCAGACATTTCTTTAACTTTAATAAGTTTATTGTTTTCTTCAATGTTGAGCTTTACTAATTCATTAACCAATAGCGTGGTATTTATATACTGCTTAATGATTTTTGTTCGCTCAATAGGACTAAGATTACTATATCCTTTAATATCATTAAGGCAGGTTTCTGCATCAAACTCATTTATGAGTAATTTAATACGACCAGACTTAAACCCTTCTCTTAAGGCTAATGCACAGTCTGAGTTAAATTTAGCACCTGCTTTAATTGCCCAAATAACTTTTGGAGCAGATTTATCTTTACAACGACTTGCCATATCTGGGTTATTACAGCAAGACAATGGGGGATAAACTACACCAGTTTCAGTGTCTTTAATTTCTTCCACCAGAGCATCGTATACACCAGAACCAACACCGTTCGCATCAATGACTATATAATCACAATCAAATTGTTCATATAATTTTCGCACAATCAATGCTTGTACTCTTGTCAGTTCGCCCTCAAGTGTGTCGCTATATATGATATTATGAACAAACCTACCACCTTTTTGCTTCTGAGGTACACAGCTATTGATAAAAATAGCAGAAGCGTCATTCTTGTGTTTTGTTGTCGTTGCCATAAGTGCAATATCAATTGACAAAATACGCTTTTCATCGTGCTGCTTAGGCGGAATAATTAGTTTTTTATCTCCTGCCAACCTACTATAATCGGGTGGCAACCAAGGATATTTGATTGTTCGTGTTTGGTTTATAACAGGATATTCGTAGAAACTACCTTCAAAATCACCATAAAACAAACAATCCATTTCCATTGACCATGACACTTCATTGTAATCTGATTCAGCCATATCATCCTCAACTTGTTCTCTCATAAGCAGACCTTCTCTAATTGCAAGCTGATATGGAAAACCACATATAAAACATTTTTTACTATCGTCTAACATAGTAGCCGCATAACCCTTTGCTTTCGCATAAGACCAATGAGAACAAAACCACGCTGAAGACATATAAATTTCCTTGTTTCTCTCTTGGTATTCTGGTTTTACATGCCAACTACCATCTGGTCTTTGATATTGATATTTTTTCAGTTTGAAAAATCCGGGCTGTCTGGGATTCGATAAGAATTTTTTCAATACAGTTTGAATGACATCCTTTGATACCATTCTAAATTCATCGGTAATAAGAATATTTGCTCTTGCACCTCTGGCAGAGTCTCTCGAAGTTACTACCAATATTTTTGATGTATTCCTAAATTTGATTTCGCCTTTTTCACCTGTAATACTCCAAGATTCAATTTCAGCTCTCAAGTTAGGGGCACCGGGCATAATAAGATTTATAATCTTGTCCAAAACCAAATTAGCCTGTTTTCTGTTGCCAGATGCAATACATATTGTTGTTCCCGGATATAAAATACATCTAACAACGCAAAAAATAGCAACCAAAAATGTTTTACCTAAGCCTCGACAGGCTAAAAACATAAACTGGTTGCATATATTCATAAAACATATAAGTATAGATTGAAACGGTTTTAGAATAATATTTAGATAATCTTCAACAAAGTGTTCTGGGTGTTCTCTGTAGTATCCAGTTACCGTGTTTACTTTGTCCATTGTTTCTTGCCGTTGTTCTTTTATTCGGTCTTTGGTTGTAACCGAACTTGTGCTATAAATACTGTCAGTCTGTGTTGATGTCATCAGCATCACCGCCATCCTTGTCAGAAGGTGCGGTCTTTAATGCTTCCGCAAATACCGACTCAAAAATAGCTTCATCATCTTCACCAGCGTATTCTGGACGCTCAACCCTATACCTATTCATTTCTTCTTCGTACATATGAGCGTATCTGTTATGTATTTTTAGCATTTTACACAAATGTCCGAGAAAATAAGTTGTAATATACCAAACTAACTGATTCTTGTTTTTGCACTCATCTATAGGTTTACGCTCTTCATATTTTTTTATTAATACACCAAAAGTGTTTGTTTCAGCTAAGTCACTTTCTTTTGTCTGGTTAGGTGATATTCCTAACTTGGTCATAATATTACCCATGCTTGTCTGTAGCGAATCAATTTTTTCGTTATGTTGATTTGCCTCTGAGATTCTTAAATCTGTAATGCATAACTGTTTGTATAGCACTTGTTGTTCAACTGTTAAATTGTGATTGTCCTTAGTAAGTTTTTTGTATAGTGACTTAAGATTAGCATAACTATAGGCTGGATAGCCATATCCCCAAAAGGCTTCGTCTGCGGGAGTTATGCCTAATCTAACCTTTAACTCATCTTCGCTTTCGCCACTACCACCAAAATTCAAAGCACCTGACGGCACAGAATCTATCACATCATCCTCTGTAGCGCTTCCTTCTTTAACCTTTTTGAATTTTAACTCTTCTTCGTCCAGAGTATCGTCAAAAGTTTTGCCTGAGTATTTTAATAAGTTTGCCTTCTCCATATAAGCTCTAAATCTTGGACGAGATGAACTGGTGTCTCCTAACAGAGCGTATATCTCAGGAGACCAGTAAACATCAAAGTGTAAACACACCCGCCTTAAAGCTTTCTCTTCGCTTCCAAAAACTTCTCGATAGTGACTATATAATTCATCTACACAATCTTTACATACTGGAAAAAACTTTCCGTCACCTTGCCATAATGGAGAAGAACCTCTTGAAAATGCTTTGGCTCTTTGAGACTCTGTGAATTCCTTTTTGCATTTCTTGCAGCGGTATACTGGTTTAAAGTCAATACTTTTTTTTGGTGGAGCGATTTTACTAACTTTAGGCAAAGAATCACTCCTTATCGTGATTTAATTGTGTGTTTAAAGACAAGGACGCTGTAAATTTTGCACATCTCGATGCTTCGATGTTGATAATTTCGTGCGTGATAGGATTTGTTCCTCTTCGAGCCTTGCCCTCATTAACATAAAAAGTACCAAATTTGTGTATCTGTACGGGTTGACCAGTACATAACATTTCTGCAACGCAATCAAAAACATCTTTGATTACTTCTTTTGCGTCCTTTTTTGTGTAGCCTTTATCGGCTAACATACTAATTAGTTCTGTTGTTTGTGCCATTATTTCTCCGTTTCTTCCGTGTGCAATCTAAATGTTGCACTTGTCTTTATTTGCTTGTAATTTACTCTTGTCTTCTTTGATATAAAACCTACGAGTAACATCCGTGCTTTTGTGATTAAGCAACACCGATACCTCTTCAAGCGACATACCAGCATTTTTATATGCTGTTGCTCCGCTATGTCTAAAATCATGAGGATGTAATGTTGGAACTCCAATCATTTGACCAATCTTTTTGCAATAGTCACTTAGTGTTGATACTGTCGCAGGGGTGCAAGAACCACTCTTTCTATGAGCTGATACAAAAACATATCCACCATCTTCAATATTGTTCTCTGTTCTATATTGTTTTAGATTTAGCAAATATTCTTTGGCTTCTTCGCTAAAGAATAATTCGACAAGATATCCTTCTTTTTCAAGCACATCTTTAGCCACACGACTATCAAAATCAAGCTGTTCCCATCTTATGTTTGCAATGGCATTTATTCTTGCCATTGTGGTCAGTGAAAAGATAGCATATGCTTGCATTGTAAGTGCTTCGTAATACTGCGTGGGCTTGGTTTTTCTTTGCTCTTTAGCCTTTTCAACATTCTCTTGTAGCTTTTCTCTCATAAACTGAATTTGCTGTGTGGTAAGAAATGTTTGTGCAACAACCGCCTGACCTTCTTTTGGTCTATCTATAAAACTCATTGGGTTCTCATCAATCAATCTCTTTTTCTTTAAAAATAAAAAGAATGCCGATATACTTGACATTCTTCTCTTAATACGATTTGTATTATTGCCCTGATCTTTGCAATAAACGATAAACTCAGAAATATCTGAATCATCAATCTCTTTAACTGATTTATTGTCTTGATAATCGTATATATAAATCCACCAGTTAGCTAAATCGTTATAATAATTATAAATTGTCTTTTCCGAAAGTTCTCTGATTTTCATATCTAATAAATATTTATGATATAGTTTGAGTGTTTCGGGATTGATTTTTTTTAGCTTCTCTTGATTTAACATACATATTCGTTCACTTCGCTTCGGCATATTTCACCACCTACTCAAAAATAATATTCACTTCGTCTCCTTCTATGTATTTAACATATTGACAAAAGAAACGAAGGGATCTACGCATTGCCGAAAGTCTTTGATAAGACACTCCTCGTTCGTGTCTCATATATTTAATAAAGTTATTGATGTCTTCACTTGTACACTTCGTAAAAGACTTATTTTTGTTAAAATGCCATAGCCACTTAAGAAACATCCGTGTGTCGTCAACATAGTGCTTTACAGTGGCAGGAGAGTACGGTTCATAACTCAAATATGTTTCAAAGTTATCCATTAGTTCTTGGTTATATGCACACATTTTTTCTTTATTAAACATATAACCACATCCTTAATTTAGAGACATAAGTTTGGTTTTCTCACGAATAGCGTGACCGTGCTCATCGAAACACATATATACAAATCCTTCTTTCTGAGAATTAACCAATCTTCCTTCGCTATATTTCATTTTTCTTGTTTCGCAACAAGCTCCCTGTTCATAGATTGCAGAATTTCCGATGACATAATACCCTTGACGATGAGTATGAGCCATAACAATATTTTTAAAATCAAATCCCTCGTTGCGAAAATAATACAAAGCTTTTTCTGCGGTTTTAAGCATTACCGAAGAGTATGCTCGTGGATGACAGAATACCGTATCACCAAACTGAGAGTACCATTTACCTGTAAATTCAATTTCAATGTTGCTATCTTTGAATACATGCGTCAGGGGAGAATACTCAGTTTTTGTTCCTATTTCGTTGTCATAATCAATAAATCCGTCTGTGAAGATATAATCAAGTACAGATGACGGCATTATGTCGCATAATTCACTGTTTGTCTTTTTTGCAATATAATCACCTATTCTCAAATCGTGATTGCCGTTGTTTGCAATTACCTTTTTTGGATTTAGCAAATGAATCAGGTCAATTAAATATTGTCTTGCTCTGATGAGTTCTTTGGTTATGCTTACACATTTTGACTTATTCGTAAATTTTGATAACTGGGCACAGTCTACAAGGTCTCCGTTTAATTGCAGTATATCTACACGACCTATGTATTTCTCAAATGTGCTAAGAGGCTTACAATAAGGAAAATGCAAATCCGATATTGAAAGAACTCTCGTGCTTACATTATCTTGATTTTTATAATTATAATAGTCATACACACCTGACGCATATTTCCTAAAGTGGTCAGATGATACGCTCTCACCAAGCAGGCTTACAATTTGAGACCATTTCAAAGGAAATTTTGTGCCATTTAGCTCTCCGTTCTTTTTAGCTACTATTAGCCTGATTTTCCATTCCTCGTGGGTTTCGTCTGGTCGCTGTAAACACCAATTGTCTATATATTTATTTGTGTTAGCTTTCTGCATAGTAAGACGCTCAACCCTTTCGTCTCTGTTTAGAGGCACGATTTTTTGCTTTAAGTATTTTAGCTGCCTCAATATTTGTGTCTGCAATCAAACAGAGATATTCGGTCACTTCTGGTAAATATCTTCTGTGTCTTTTTGCAGGCTTTCCTCGTCCTGTCTGGGGAATCCATACATCAGGAAACTCTGAGCGTATAATCTGACTCTCTTTTTTTGTGATTGTAATAATTGTAAAAACTCCTTAAATTCAATTTATCACTTGACTTGCAATGCAAGAAATGATAGTATATTATGGGGTATTGTATTTAGTCCCCCCTATACAGCCTAACTCGCAAGACAAAAAACCGCATAAAATTCGAGATTTTTGGGTGTCCGAATGTCAAAAAAGGGCGGGAAGTACCCCAAAATTGCAAAAAATCACCCCGATTATGGCTATAATCGGGGCAAATTTTTTATGCTTTTTTAAATCTAACCCCAAAAAATTCTATATCTCCTTGTTCACACATCTTTAATTTTTGTACTGGGGTTTTGCTTTTACGCAGGAGATATAAGAAATCTTTAGGTAGGGAATAGAATAATATTTTAATCAATAGGCGGTATATGTCTTTGTTTGTTGGTTTCTCGGCTTCGTGTAGCAAATAACTCATTGTACTTAAACCAATTCTCTTATAAGACACATATGTCAATAAGTCTTGATAAATTTGTTCTGCCTGCTCGTGCTTTTCTATATTCGATGATTCTTCTTTTAGCCATACAGCGTTTATTTCACTTTGTTTCTTTCTTACAGTGTAAATAAACTCATCAGCTTGCTCTTTATTAATATGTGAAGAGTGAGGCTTGAAATCAATAAAAGAAGTCAAAGGCAACATAGGGTGTTTATTATTACCAACTATACGCTTACGCACTGATTTTTCAAGATAGTCCATAGAGGTATCATAACAACGGTAAGTCTTATTTTGAGAAGTACAATGCTTATGCCTTTTATGATTGGCTTTTTGTTTGCTCACCTCTAACATAAATTCCGGCAGTGACTTGCTTCCGTTTTCGTTTTTGAGATACTTTGTGGTTAGTCGTTCGAGCTCTTTTGTCATTTGTACATCAAACTCTTTTTTAGCCTTATCTATTTCAATATTAGACATTACAGACAACTGACAGATATCGGTATATATGGGTTGGACACTTTCAAACGATGCCCCGTTATTAATATTATCCCACATAATACTTGTAAGCACTTGTGCAAGGTTAATAATTTCTCCAATCTTATTTTCACTTGTTTTAATATCCAAGTCTGTTAAGTCATTAACGGTGTAATGCCTCTTGATTTTTTTAGCTTCTACCATATTCGTTGGAACAAGCCATTTATCATAGTTTTTAATTGCTGCCTTTAATAGAATGGGATTGTCTGTGATTAATACACTATCTGAATCAAAATCGCAGCCATTAAGCCGTTGCAAAACATTTTCTCCTATGCTGTTGATACACAATATCTCTTTAGTGAAGTTGAAGTATGTGTCTATTTCCGGACACTCTTTGTTATAAGCAACCCATACATTGCCTGTACAACAATGAGGACTTCTTGATCCTAATAATTTTTGATTATAGGCAAATCTTTTTGAATGTATATTACCTATACCCAAGTGAGATGTACCGTCAAATTTACCAATTGATTGTAGAAGCATCTCATAAGGATTTCCTACAAGTGTTGAGTAATTACCAGCTACGGAAATATGACCTCTCTTCATATTGTTCTTATAAGACCTAATAGTCTCTCTTACTGTGTCATAATACAATTTAGTATCACAAAACTTGTCATTAATACCAAGCAAAGTGTACACTAAATCGTTTTTAGAGGCTATGGCTTCGCCTGTGAGCGTGTTATTTGTCTGAGCCTTAATGTGATACCTCAAAACAGTTTCGTCCGTTTTGAGGGCTTTTAGATAGTCTTTTGAAGGCTTCAAAAACTCTTCCATATCTTCTTGCGACAACTGTAATGTATTTAAAAGCTGATAATGGGTTTGAACTAATTTACCGTCCATAATATGAGTCGGCTTTTCGTACTTAACTATGCCAAATTCTGTGTCGAGATTGTCAAGCCATGCGTCAAATGTTCCAAACTTCAAATATTTAATACTGCTTGGAGTAGTTACGAGTTTTACATCCTGTATACATTTAGCTCGTGTGTATCCATTAAGCTGTGACACATCAGTAATACCGTTGTCGGCAAACCATTGTTGAAGGTTGGTATTAAAGCAAGCTGACTTAAAAAATCTATTACGCAACAGTAAAAAACCTTTATGCTGATATTCTCCAAATAGACTAACATCCATAAGAGACTGTCCATCCCAAATGCTGTTACATATCTGCACCTCTTCCGGTTGTGTTTTTAATACACTCTCATCTATACGGGTAGTCATTACTCTATCTGTAAACATATCTTCATAATCGTCTACAAGTAAAATATTTTCGGGCTGAATATACAGGCTTGCAATAGTGCTACTCAAAGGTAACGCTGTATAGGACTCAAATGCGGGCAAATCTATTTCTTGTCCCTGTTTGATAGTTAAACCACACTGAGACCAATTAAAAATCCCTCTATATAAATTCTCATCAATGAATAAGCATTTTCCTAAGCGGGAACTGCCATTGCTTCTTTTGTATCTTACATATTTTACTCCATCACAAACAAAACCGTTTGCGTACAAGTCAGCTCGTAAATCACCAACCGAGTGTAACACCTTTATGTTGTTCTTAGCCTTATACATTCCATCATCGTAATAAAAGTATTTGCCAAGTACATCTTTATGTATAGGAAACTCTGTAGGAGTGTCTGTCTGAATAGCAAGCAGTTCACCGTCCTTAACACAGACACAATCTTGTAAGGTTAATTCATCTAAACGATAGCCGAATTTCACATAAATGTTAGCGGTTATTCTATTGTATTCTTTGTTACTGTAATTGAAAGTAATGTTAATAACTTTCTGAGTGTATTCTTTTCCGTTGACCGTACAGGAAAAGCGATTATTTCGGAACACCTTCTTATATACCTCAATGATTTTCGGAAGTTCTTTGCTATGAGGAAGTGTGTTAATAAATTTTCGGTAGTTAATATCTCCGTTGCGATAACGGATGTTATAACCTACACTATCGGGTTTATTATAATGGTTTGCGATAAATACATCTTTAGCATCCAAAGAGAGGATGTTTACTCCGTGTATATAATCACTCAACAACACTCACCTCGCTCTCATACATAAGCGAATATGTGTTGTCTTCATCATTTAGTTCATGCACAACCTCTGCGTAAGCCATAACACGCTCATTCATGTCCTCTGTGACCTCCTGAGCGATTATTTCTTCGGCAGAGTAATTTGTACAAGGTAAACTGTTCGTGCCACACAAGTCAAACCAGAGGCATTTACGACAATCCTTCACCTCCTCTGCTGTAAAATTCTCTGTTGCTGTGTAGTTAAATGTATATTTGTTCAATGGGTTGGACTCCTTTATTTATTATTATTTATCCAACCGACCAGTAAATTTCTCATCCTTGAGGATGGGATATAGATGTTAATTTCTTTGTTATCTCTGATTGCGCTTCTCCAGATAAACTGAAGCATTTCACTGAGAGCAAAACCGTCTTCATCGACCGTAACGCCATTGTTCTCAAAAAATCTTATAAAAACAGGGGAAATGTACCTATTGACCGGATAGGCAATCGCTGTCCTGCTTTTAAACTTATTAGATGCTCGTAAGTTACAAGCTATAAATCCTTTTGTGTATCCTTTACCTTGCACTTTAGATTTATACTCTTTAAATGTTGTCCACATACACTCATTAGATTTTGCGTTCAATATGTTTCTAAAAAAATTATATATATTTTTTTTAAGTGTAGGGATTTCCTTGCTATGTGTCTGATACCAATGTTTGCTAAGCGCTGTTGGAGGTTTACCAATTTCATTCATTTTGTCATTATCGCATATATGTATAAGTTTAGTGACATCCGAAATGTCATGCTTGACTTCGTAATCTACGAATGTAAAGTTTTCGTAATTGTCCCCCTGTATCCACCAATATTTGGGCTGAATCTCAAATATCTGAAAGTAGTAAGCAGTAAAAGACGCCTCATACAAATAAGTAAGGATAAATACTTTGGAAAAGGCTTTAAAGTTTTCAATCGGTAGTAGTTGAACGAAGTCATTGTTTGCACAGTACAAGTTGTGACAATTACACATCGTTTCTATACTTTTCATATAAGCTGTTCCTTTGACCGAGTTCCAAGTGGCACACCCTTTATTATCAAACTCACAAAGTGATGCAATAAACTCTCGATCACTTGATGACAAAACAAGTTGAGATATCGTTTCTATTGTTTCATCGAGTATCAGTGTGTAATTGTTGTCTTTTATTAGTTTGCGTGTTTCGCTGTCTATATTTGAGAAAAGTGAGTGGGTAGTCGCTACATTCTTTTTATTTGTAACAAGCTCTTTGAATTGTTGCCTTTTTGATGGACTCTTTTGAGGCTCTATAAACTCTTTGTCAGAGCAAGCTGTTATCACCCTATCAACTTCTGACAAATATGGAGTACAAAAAATGAAGTGTTCATCTTTAGGTGCGTTATTGATGTAGTTAATTGCAGCGGAAGTTTTACCTTGTCCCATTAAAGCGTTTACAACATTCAGTTCCACTTGCAGCCCTCCTTTATATGATGTGTATTTCGTTGGTTGTTGTTCGTAATCCAATCTCTCCTTTACAAGTAAATGTTTGTGTTGATGTGTGAATTGCCTCTACATCAAAATCACTCCTTTCAAGACTTATAATATGATGTTCATTTTTGTCACAAAAACCCCAAAAACCCAGTGCCAATGCGGGTTTTCGTCACTTTGGGCAAAAAGGATTAATTACACTCTTTTCACAATTACTCTATTCTCTTTCTATATATTCTTTTTTTTCTAAAGAGAGAGGCTTTGAAAAAAGCCGATGAACACTATGTTTTATTTTAAAAAAGCACTTTTGGTTTTTAACTATTCGTAATTCCAAAAAGAGCTCCATACCACAGGGTAGAATACATTTGTCCCAAAAGTTTTGCAGACTAAGCCTTTACAGACAAATGTATTGGTCGCTTAATTCTCTCGAACAGCAAGCTTATTCTAAGATTACCAATCGTTCATTAAGCTCCTTTGCTCTAAACTTTACCTTAGAATCCGTAGATAGTAGTTGCAAGAGAGTGTGTCTATGTTCAATAAATTCATTTCCCAACAAGGGAAAAGAAAAACTAAAACAGTAGTTACTCCTTTATGCAAGTGACTGGAAGAGATTAGTAGCTTCTAAATTGCTATTAACTACATAACTGTAATCTGTACCAAGGTTGAGTTTTTTGCAGGAAGCCAAGATTATATCTTGTGTTAAGCCTATATATCTTAATGTAATGGAAGGAGAACTGTGTCCAAACATTTCCTGTAATAGTAAAAGCTTATCGTTACTAAAGTTACTCATAGCCATTTGATGATATCCAAAGGTTTTTCTTAATGTATGGGTACCTACTTTTTCTGTAAGGTTACACTCAGTTCCTAAACCTTTAATGATATTATATATTTGTTCCCTAGTTAGAGGAGTGCCTAAATTCTTAGAACGGTTGCTATAATCTCCTTTAAATAAGTAGTCATTGAGGGTTTTTGAATTGTGATTGAGGAACAATTCTACGGCATCCATTACTGCTGAGTTAATGGTGACTACTCTATTGATTTTTTTTCTTCTTGTTTTTTCTGTTTTTAATTCTATGATAGGAAAGTAATCTTTGAACACTAACTGTTGGTTCTTGACCTCTAATAAGTGATTAAAGGTAAGTAACCTTAAGTCACTGACTCTTAATCCAAAATTGATTCCCAATATAAAAAGCATGTTGTCTCTGTATCTACCTTTACTGATTAGGTAATCAGAGATGTTTTTTAATGTTTGGGTATCTTTGATAGGATCCATGTCATGTCTCTCATAAGATTCTATATTTTGAATTTCTGAGGGTACTGTGAGTTGAGCTGACGCTCGGAGCTTATTGTTTTGTCTAACTAATTTCTCAGGTTGTATAGGCTGTGAGAAGTCTACATAGATTAGGTTGTTATTCTCAGTTTTCATATGTATCGAACATCCTTTCTAAATTGTTTTCTGAACTAATTGTACCATATATCCTAAAAATGTCAAGTAAAAATGACTTAAAAATCAAAGTTTTTTGAAAAAATTCCAAGTTATGGAAATGCAAGTATATTCATTATTTTTTGTAAAGGATATTTTTATCGGAACAAATTCACCATTTGTATAGGAAATAAATTTCAGGATTTGTAGAGGGAGAGAGAAAAAGAGAAAATAAAAATACGAGATTTTAAGCCTGACTGTGAGAAGAAGTTACTGCAAATATAAAGCATAATTATGCAGTCTTAAAATATGGAATATATCCCCCATTTAACATTGTGCAATTTTGTGAAGTGAAATTTATACATTATTTTGTATAAATATTCATTTCGTAGTATATATGTTTTGCAATCATTATAACCAACAAGAAATAAAAATGACTTGACTTTTGCGGTTCGGGTATGGTATAGTATATGCATGGGTTATCCCATAGGACAAAAAACTGTTGCATATGCAACAAAAAATCAAGGAGGCTATCATGAAAAAAATCTCACACGCTATCACACTATACGGCACATGGTACAAGGCTTATATTCCGTTATCTTGTTTCAACGGTTGCAACAAGCTTGTCAAAGAGGAAATCAAGAACACGCTACAAAACAAGACTATTCAAGCCTATGTACACGGCTTATACAAGTCCGCAAGGGCTAACCGTATGTATAACAATCTGTACACACTAACTTATCAAATCGGTTGTAAAGTGTGCCGTAACAATAAAATTAAAGACTTGTTACCGGGGTTATACTCCGATTTTCAACAAGTTAGTAAGGCTATAACGTCACCGGCTCAAATCGAACAAGCAATCAAACAAACGGTTAAAGACTTGAATTTTGACTACTGCAAACAATACCACGACAAAAAAACACACTCCGTCAAATTGTGGAGCGCTCAAACGGTTAAAACTCACATAGGCTTTTTACTCACATATAGCCCTAATAAGTTATTATCCTTTTTCGCTGACTTGCTCCACGCGGGACTTGACGAACCGCTCACGCTCGACGGTTTAACTGTATGGAATGTAGCAAGCTCATGTACAAGTTTACTCGACTTAAAAAACAAACTCAGTCAGATATACACACTCAAGACCACGAAACACAAATACAGTAAAGACAAACATACGCTTGTTGACGGCTCAATCTATCAAATGACGGTCAACGGCTTGCGCCGTGTGTTTATCATCGGCAACGGTGATACAGTCACGGAGACAAACGATACATATATATGTGAGCGGCGACAAACAGGCTTGCAGTATATGTACAACTTAACAAGCAATTATATATATTCTCAGCGTTCCGCCGACACAATCAGCTTGCAAGCACCCACGGCGCAAGACTTGACGCTTGCTGACACCTTGCAAGACAAATCAGACGTACGGGCGTTACAGGAATTTAAAGCATATATAAGTATTATCAACGATTACTACAATACATATATTGATACACAATATGTTAATAATACAACATTTTCTAAATATTGCAAATACTTAACTTTAAAATGCACGGGGCTCCCCGATTACAAGATATTAACAACATTAGAATGTAGCGCCGTGACTTTAAACAAGTACAAACATAAATACAACACTATGTTTTATGATTTCGTAACAAATAAATAGGCTTGCAATGTTTCGCCCACTCCCGATTTGCGGGAGTGGGCGGTTTTTTTTATGCTTTTATTGCTCAAATTGTGCAATATGTACAATATAATTCTTTTAAAAAAATATAGTTTATATATAATGCCGTTTAAAAACCGCCCTTCCTATTTCGTATATATAGAGCAAACAACAAACAACCGACAAACAAAACCGCAAACAAGCGGCGAACATTTGTTAGTTATTTGTAATTGCAAAAACGATATCACGCAAGACACACCGATTTTGCGGTACAATGATTTGAGATGAAGGTTTTAAATCGTACTGCGGAACTCGAAAAGGTCTTGAATTTCGTTTCGGATAAGCGTGAGAGCGTGCCGAGCGGCGTATCGTTTGCCTACCTGTGGGGCTGCACCAAAAATGCAGTCACAGAGCGGAACATTCCGCTTAAGGGCGATGGAGCTTCGTGGAAGCCGAAGCAGATTGTTGAATGGTGGCGTCGTTGCATCCAGATTGTAACGGGTAGTTTCGCTGTAATGAAACAGTGCAGACTTGAGTAAACAAGGAAGATGGCTGAAATCTTCGCTAAACCGCTTGAAGTGAACAAGTGTCGTAATATCCAAATCACAACAATAATAACTATTAAAGGCTCTTGGCTAACCTGAGCAAGTCCGTTTCAGATCTGAGGCGGGTGACTTGTATTCTGCTCAAGACCTTGAGTGTCGGGTGACAAAGATACCTTCATATCTGCCTTGAGCCTTTTAATATACATACTTGTTTTCTATCATTCTGCAAAGCACACATCTGAGGTAATGGCTTGGTCTGTTACCTGAGCTGTGTGCTTTGTTGCACACGAATATTTTAATAATAGGAGTGTTCAAAATGACAGAAACTGAAGTAATGGTAAAAGAAATCGTAGGAACTAAGAAGATTGAGCGCAAGACCTCATCTGATGGGCTTGACAGCAAGCTTGCTGCTCTTGAAAAAGCTACAAAAGCATTGCAGACAGCCGCTGAGAGTGAAAACTTGGCTGAGTTTGCAAAAGCAAATGAGGATGCTAAAGATGCTCAGGATGATTACAACAATTATTTCACAAAATACTGCTTTGAGAATTTTCTTGAGGCTGAGCATCCGGCATTTGAAGTGTTAAAAGCAGGCTTCCTCGATTACAAGTCAATCAAGGGTGAGTCAACAATGGGATCGGTTACATACAGTGTTGTAACTGTGTCTAAGCAGATTAACTTTTTGGCATTCAATGCAGAGGCTCGTTGTTTCGGCAATAAGCTCGGCAAAGCAGCAACACTGCTTGCTTACTATGTGAGCCTGTATAAGACCGCACAGGTAGCTAATGGCAAAAACATCATTAGCGGTTTCAATCACGCTTATCAGACTACAAAAAGGACTGTGGCACAGGATCAGCTCTTGAGTAAAGCACCATCTAAAACTCTGCTCAAGAAGGCTTTGCAGGATGTTATCGATGAGCTTTGGTTTGTCGATAATGGCAAAAACGAGAATAAGTATGTTGTTACTACTCAGTGGTGTAATTTTATGCTGGACTTTATTGTTACAGCAAGAATGACCAAAACTGAGGCTTTTTATCAGACCGCCTCACCTGAGAAGGTTGTACAGGCTTGTGCAAACTTGATGCACAAACTCATCAATCGCTATGACATCTCAATCAAAGTTGAGGACAAAACTGTTCCGGCTGTTGAATTGACTGCTCAGGACGAAAATGAGGCTGAGACTGACAAGAAGTAATATCTAAGTACACTCGTTTAGCGGTTGCGAGTCAAAATAAAACCGCTACCAAAGCGTATGCTTATTTTTAAGGAGGTTTAGTAATGCGTCCACAAAAACATAATAAATTGACTAACCTTGAGCTTGCTATAATGACAGTAGGCTATTATTTAGCAGGAGCTCTAAGTTTGACTGGCTTGTACTGGTTTTGCAAACTGTTAGTCTTAATTGCACCATAGGAGGAATACCGATGAGTCAAAAAGATAAGCTTGAAAAACTTCTTGAGTGCTACGGCATCTCATGGGGTGAGTTGAGTACATTAAACGATGCACAAATCAAAGCCATTGAGGTGGCTTATTATGACCGCTATGGTAAAAATATCGCTATAAGCTTTGACTTTTAAGGAGGTGAAAAGATGGGAATTGTATGGGTGGAAAATTATGCGTATGAATATGCTGCTAAGTTTCTTCATGACAAAGAAGTGACTTTTGAAGCCACTCGTCCCGATAGGGGTTCAAGCAAAGTAAGGCTTGAATTTCCGAAGCTGTCTCAGAAAATGTCTGAGTTGCTTATGACTAAGATTTGCCATAAGTCAAGGCAATACGCAAAACTCGAATAGAAAGTTTGTTCGCTTGAACACTCGTGTAAAAAATGGTAGAATATTCCTGAAGCGTGATTATATCACGGCAAGATAAACGATGTTTGTCATTAAAAGAGAGGAAGGAATATGATTGCCAGAAAATAAAGACAATAGTGCAATGAACGCTCATGAGGCTCACGAGAAAATGCTCAAAATGCTACAAGAGGCAGGAGAACAAAATCCGGATTGTCCAGAAGGACAATTTTTACTCAATTGTCTTACGGGTATGAACGAGGCACGAAGCAAAGCCAAGGCGAGAGTGGTTGATCCAGTTAGTGTAAAACAAATCAATGGATTAAAAAAACTGTTTGAAAACATGGATGGAGTTGATGTAGAAGTCACTGTCGATGCGTTTCGTGATTGTTTTATGGTAAATATTACAGCCGGTCATCCCATTGTATTAAATAAAGAGCAGATTGAAGTACTGTATCCTTTGTTAGAATACTCTACTCGTTTATGGGTTGGTTACGATGACATCATGGAAACGCACGGTATTGAGGTGGAGTTTCCACACTATGTGTACGAGTGGTAACTCGTTTAGCGGTTGCGAGTCAAAACAAAACCGCTACCATAAAATCACTCTTTTATAAGAGTGACAAAAAGTAAATATAAACCAATTAAGTGTATGCGATAGATTTTTGCATACACTTTTCTTTTGCCTAAAAAGAGGTGGTTAGAGTGTACGAGAGTGTCAAAACAATACAAGATATTCGTGATGAACATATTGATGTATTGAGGGATTTTGGTGTAAAGGTTACATCTCAGATTGTGCGAACAATCGAAACCAAGACAACCGAAATTGCGATTGAAAATTACTGTCGTATTTTAATAATTAAACGATTAGAATAGGAGGAATAGCTTCTTATGCTAAAGGTTGGAGATCAAGTTCAAATATTGCCTTCTGCTGTTATAGTTGGAATACCTGAGATATTTATTGGACATACAGCGGTTATTAATGCAGTATATTCTAATAATTTGATAAGCAATTCAGTACAGATCAAGATTAACGATGAAGACAACAATACTTGGCGTTGTTTTCCTAAACATCTCAAGAAAATTCAACCGTCCGAAACAGATGATATCAGTATTTGGAATTATATTTGAGAGAAGGTAATTTAATGTTTAAAATCGGAGACAGAGTAAAAGTATTACCAAGCATAACACAACAGGACGGTTGTGATAGTCAGTTCTTGATTAACAAAATAGGCATCATACAGTTCGAGAGTCAAGACGATAGAGGTGTAAATTGGTATGCTGTAAGTTTTGATTTTGATGATGATCGGTTACATGGTTGTACAGGGTTTGCACCGCACTCAGATGGTTGGTGGTGCGACGGAGATTACTTATCACTCGTGCCAGAAAGTGATGTTTGGTAATGAATTTTGTAAGGAGGTGGTTTTATGTTGAAAGTTGGAGATAAAGTCAAGATACTTCCAGCAATACTATCAGACTATCCTGATTTTCCGTATGTAGGAGTAATAGGCAGAGTGTGTACCGTGGTAGACAGTGATGTGGATATAGGTGTTGAGTTTTCGACTCCTTGCAATTACTTACACGACTGTGGTGGAGTAGCTGAGTCCTATTCTGGCTGGTGGTGTCTTAGGAGGCATTTGGAATTTATACCTGATGATGATAATTTGCCGGATATTTGGGAGTATATCTAACATATGAACAATTTTAGGCAGGTTATAAAGTAAATTATGTTGATAGCAAAACACAATATCACAATAGAAGGAGATTACAAAAATGGCAGGTAGAACTATTAGTAAGGAACTAAAAGCCCAGATTGTGTCGGCTTATAGACAAGGCGAAAAGATGAAAGACATAGCTGAATTGTATGGGGTATCATATCCCACTGTTTCTAAATTAGTCAGAGCATCGGTTAATTCATCTGTTAGTCTTGTAGGCATTAAAAAGGCATGTCCTAAGTGTGGTAAAGATAAACACGAAGTAGGTTCGTATTATTGCTCACATTGTGGAGCAAACATTATGACAGAAGATCAAAAGTTGTCAAGAGAACTTGACAATATCGCAAAAACAATTCGTTTTTGTTTGCCACAAGCAAAAGAATCCGATAGAGAGAAGATTGATAATTATGTTGCAGTTTTAAAAGAGGCAGCATTAAAAGTAGGAGGTGAGGGGTGATATGACGGTAATTGCAAAGAATGGTCACTTTGAAATTATTGATGAACATGGCAATGTGTTGTGTTCGGGTGACACCGAAACAGAAGCTGTTGAAGCGTATGAAGAAATAGGATTTGAATAATGTAACATTTGCTTGCTTTATTAAATAAAGCCGCCTTACTTAAAGTAAGGTGTTAGAAAGGTTAGAGAGAAGAAAGGGATACGGGCTGAAGGAGAATGAAACTGGACAGGCTTTGGAACGGGGCGTCCTCAAAGAAATCGAAATTCTTAAATCAAAAGGACACTTTCGGAAATCACAGCTAAACGCAAAAGCCTCAGAGCAAGTTTGGTTTGGCAATCGATAAGGGCATAAACCCAAATCGATTACCAACAAAAAGCTTAATCTACAGACTCTTCTCAAGTATCGATCTTTTATTTAAGAAATGTTACAGCACCCCTTTAGATAGGGGTGAGCGGTTACAAAACTACTACCTCCTCGTGGTGTAACTGGGTAATGCTAAAGTAGAAATAAATTAAAGTGCCATACGAGGCAGAAAGGAGTCACAAAATGACTGTAAAAACATTAAACAATGTGATGGTTATTGAAGCCAACTTTTCAATGAAGGACCTTTTTAAAGTTTACAAACACAAGCCAGATGTATTGTCTTTAAAGGATGATGATGGAAATATGCTTTTCGCTGTGAAGCCCAGCGAGCATACGGAGAGTTTTGGCGATTGCGGAATTTCTTTTGTAAGTAATTCTTACACAGCGTCAAAGGCATCGATTACAATTCCTCTCCCATCAGAAGCTGCCAACAACACAAAGGTGTGGATTGCAGAAAACTTTGGTTCAATTCTGACAAATCTTGAACAGATTGAAAGAAATGTATCGGAAGCTTGTATTGATATTGATGCAAACATTGCAAAAATTGTCGGCTCAATTGTAACAGCGTAAACAAGGAGGAAATAATAATGAAAAGCATTAAAGTTCAGAACAATCTTAAGTCAAAAACAATCATTGGCAACCCAGACGAAATGACAGTTCAGCAGGCTTTCAATGAAGCCCAGCTCGAAATGGGTAATGGTATTCTCAATCTTAACGGCGTTGTGGTATCTACACAGGATGTCAACAGAACGCTGTCTGACATTGTTGGCGCAAGAGATACATACATTCTTGCATCGGTTGTCAAAGCTGATTGTGCATAATTTGATTTGAAACAAGGGAGAGTGTACTCTCCCTTTGGCATTTGCATTGTCGAAAGACTGCTTTACTTAAAGTAAAGTATTAGAAAGGTTGGGAGCAGAAGACTCATCCGGATGGAAGGATGCTGATGGAGGCGAAGTGAATGAAATGCACGGTGATGAAAATGAGGAGCGGCGACTATCTCACAAACCCAAGGGTTACAACTGAAAGGAGCTTACGAATCCACGATTTGCCGCTGAAACAGCCACATCAAAGCTATGATTACATCAACCAATCCCAATAACCAAGCTTCCCGCAGGGGTCTTCTCGCTGTCACAATTGTATTTAGAAATGCCAAAATCTAAGGAGGAATAGAAATGGATTTAATTACAAATTTACACACACGGAGTTGTTTTGATAGCCGTCTTACATTTGGAGGCGATTGCCCCAAGATAATCGAAACATTTGTCAAATGTGTTTACGAACCTTATTACACTAAGAACAGTGATTTACCATCTATATTTTTTGGTTGTGTTTTCGTGACACAGACATTCGGAATACAGATACCGCAGAGAGGCGAAACAGACAAAGCTGTTTATATATGGTATAGCAACATAGAACCCACTATGGAGGAAATTAATAAGAATTTGAACTGTAGTGTGGAATCATATGAGAATTATGATAAGTATTGTGAATTAACCCATCATAAATCAAAAGGATGGGTTAGTGACAATCAGTATATTTTTTGGGTAAACCTGCTTGATAGACAACTTGTAGAATACACGATAGCTGTTTTCCTTATTCCGCTGTTTGACTTTGTTTGCACAGCAAAAGAGATCAAAAACAAATTCAAACCAATTGTTGATGAAATAAGCCAAGGTTTGGATGATAAATTGTACAAGTTAGCCGAGAAAATTTCAGAAGAAAAAGGATTATCGAAGGTTGTGTTAAATGCTCAAATTACCGATCTTGCACAATATAAAAAGAAACGCACTCTTGATCGATTGCACGAAAGGATTAAGGATTATGAATCAGATTATAGACATTATGTAGCATATGCAGCAGAGGTTTACGAAAAGTTGTTGAATTGCCAAAAACAATTATCATTATACAATGATAATGATAATGATAATGCTGCATTGATAGATATGCTTACAAACAACAGTGCGATTTCTGATGTGAAAATTAATGAAGGAGTCCTTGAGTTTGTAGTATGCAACCCGATTACTCAGTATGATGAGGATGCTTTTGCCGAAATATTAAAATCAGAAAATTCCACTATTAATAATATGCCAAGCGTAAGTAAGGATGTTCTATGTTGGATGGTTGATGGCAGAATTGATTTACTAACCGAATGTAGAATCTGTATAAATCTTGATAACAATTCTTTTGATGCTTATGAGACAAATCTATACGGTTATATGCCTCATCCTCATTTGGCTTTATTTAATTGTTTTGGGGGTTTTAGAATAGATATTGCAACTGCATTAGCAGAAGGCAATATCTGCTATGCAATACAGCTTATTCTTACTGCGTCACAAAATTTGAATTTTATGGATTCTACGGTGATGCACCAATTGGGAACTCTGCTCAATGAGGCAGACTACTCGTGTATTATGGATAAGGAGTCTGGAGAAGTTATGACAGTAGACGAATGGAACGAAAGGAGAAAATAAAATGCAACTTTTAAAGATACCGACAGGTATGGAAACACCTACAATATCTTTCACTCCATTAGCTTTTGCCAAAATGATGATGCTTGTTGAGGTAAATGACAAAGAGGTGGGGTGGCATGGTACAGTTGAAAGGCAAAACAATAACTTTGTTGTTACTGATATCTTTGTATATCCTCAAGTAGTTACTCCAACAACCGTTGAGCCTTCTCAGGAAGAGTATAACGAATGGCAGACTGAGTTACCAGACGATATACATAACAGTCTTAGATTTCACGGGCATTCTCATGTAAATATGGGAACATCGGCATCATCTGTTGATGCTAAATTTCAGGGAAACATCGTGAAAATGATTGATAATACTGATTTTTATATCTTTATGATTATAAATAAAAAAGGTGATTTTAATATATATCTTTATGATGGTGTGTTTAATTTAGCATATAAGTCTACAAGTAAGGATACTCAGCCTGAGATAACATTAAACACAAATAATATTCAGTTGTTTGGGAGAATACTTTGTGTTTCGCCTGAAGTTTACGACACATTGATGTCTTTCAAGGAAGAATCAAAAGATATGGTTACAGAACCAAAGCCAGTATCGTATTCGTATTATGAATATCCTTACAGCTACGGTAATGCTGGTATAAAAAGCCAGAGTTCTATTAAGTTATCTACTGTAGAGATTCAAGATATATTTGGTGTTTCTTATGTGGACGCCAAAGATATACATGATGAGTTGAGTAATCTTGTACATAAAGGAGCGATAACTAACGATAGGCAGTCATTGATTGAACAGGCAAGCTTGTATATAGATTAAGGAGGTCTTACGGAATGGATTTAAGTAAATTAGGAGACATTAACCCATATCAGAAGGAGCTGTCAACCACTATACATATAGTCGGATGCGGAAGTGTAGGTAGTACGCAGGCAGAGCTTCTTGCAAGATATGGCTTTTGCAAGTTTAAATTATATGATTTTGATTTCGTTGAAAGTAAAAATCTTTGCAATCAGATGTTTTTTAATTCTGATTTAAACCACAACAAAGCAGAGTCATTAAAAAACATCTTGCTTTCTGTTAATCCGGACATCGAAGTTCAGGTGTTTGATAAAGGCTATATTGGTCAGCGACTTAACGGAATCGTAATTCTTTGTGCTGACAACATTGATTTGTGCAGAAATATTTGCAAGCAGAATAGACTTAATCCATACATAAAGGTAATGTTGAATTACCGTACTGCAAGATACGATGCACAGCACTATGCAGTAGAGTGGAGAGATAAACCGAGTGTGGATAATTTGATTAAAACAATGAATTTCACACATGAAGAAGCAAAAGCCGAAACTCCAGTGTCAGCATGCGGAGTAGAGATTGGTGAATCTATTGTTGTAAGAGATATTGTACTTAAAGGTACAACGAATCTGTTTAAATGGATTACCGAAAGAAAATTAAGCCCTTTGATTATATCTTCTCCATATAAATTTGACACGGTAGTAATGTAAAGGAGGGACAAGTATGTGCTACTATGTGTGTTTGCCAAAAACCGAATCGAAGCCTAACATTTGGAGTTGGCTTGAAGGTGATATACATTCTCCACAGTGGTTATGGGGTACTAAATCTGCGGCAGCCACAGTAACTCGCAGAGTTGATTTTATACCTGCGAGCGCAAAAGACAAATACAATGTCAATTTTATTGTTGGCACATTGGATGCCTTTAATAAAAAATGGAGTTATCTTGGACAAGAAATTGAAAAACATTATTCTCATTTCTATATTCCAAAAAAGAAATTAGACGAATATGGCAGAGTTAAATGGAGAGAAATCTGTGCTCCGGATGATGAATTATCTGAAGCATTGAAGGACTTAAAAGAGATTTTCGAGACTGCGGGTGTTTCATTACATCACACCAACGCATACGCTTATGTTCGACATAGAACAGCCTCGGATGCAGTTTCCAAGCATCAGTACAACCATAGTCGCTGGTGGATAACAACTGATTTTCAAAACTTTTTTGGTAATACTACCAAAGAGTTTCTTATGTCTATGATGGCACAAATATTTCCATTTAGTGCAGTTATTGAACGAGATTTTGGAAAAGAGTGTTTAAGCAGGGCATTAGATTTATGTTTTCTTAATGGGGGCTTGCCACAAGGAACTCCAATTAGTCCAATGCTTACTAATATTATGATGATACCATTTGACTACATAATGACAAAAAAGTGTCGCGAAAAAGACTATATATATACCCGATATAGCGATGATATACAAGTTTCACACCGTAGAAAGTTTAATCCAGATGAAGTTCTTGGATTCATCCACGAAACACTGACTCAAATTCACGCTCCGTTTACAATTGAGAAAGAAAAAACAAAGTTTAAAAGTGGAAATCAGTTCGTATTAGGTGTTATGTATAATCAAAATTGCGACATTACAGTCGGTCATAAGAATAAAAAAGAGTTCAAAGCTACATTATTTAATTATATGTGTGATAGGCTAAACGGTAAAGTTTGGGAGTTGCCACAACTCCAACAAATGATGGGTAAATTTGCATATTACTCAATGATTGAAAAAGAGTATTTTGAAAATGTAATGAAGGAATATTCTCGTAAATTTAAACAGGATGTTATGAAATGTATCAAAGCAGACTTGCGTAGATGCTAATAACATCTGGTGGAATTTTATTAAATTCTTAATGAAAATTCATTGCAAGTTTTTCGGAAACCATTTTGCTTGCAAATATATTGAGCAGTCGCCAAGCGGTTAAGGCACTGGACTTTGACTCCAGTATCGTGGGTTCAATTCCCACCTGCTCAGCCAAACGGTATTGTGTAGCTTTATAACCTTGCGGTTCAAAATAAAAAAACTCCTATCATCGTAGAAAGACTTTATACTGATCAGTTACTTAATTTGGCGTTGAACGGCGGTGTCCCTTGTCTGTTGTTTCATCAGCCTTCAATCTACACAATACCGAATATGACACAGTAGTCCAACGGCAGAGACAGCAGACTTAAAATCTGTACAGTGAGAGTTCAAATCTCTTCTGTGTCACCATATGGACTGTTAGCTCAACTGGTTAGAGCGTCAAACTCATAATTTGAGGGTACAGGGTTCGACTCCCTGACAGTCCACCATTTACAAGTGAGTGCAATCGGCACAAACTCATTTTGTAACCTCCTTGACGCATGACGGATAAGCGTCACCATAACGGTACATGGTTGTTCATCGGTATGAACTGAGTCCGTCCAAATCAAAGAAAGGAAAGAGTCCAATGAAGAAGTTAAAAGCTGAACTACATAGAATGAGATTCTGGATAAGTGCAATATCAATTTCCATGACGATTCCATTGTTTATAATGGCTCGTTTGGGAGCAGTGAATGAACGAAAATCAGAAATGCTCGGTGGCGAATTATTGATTTTGTTCATTCCATTCATTGCAAATATGATATACATAAACATCAAAGATACCATAATTGAGCATCGCAGAATGACGATGATTCTCAAAAGAAAGAAAGTCCCAAAACCCACAATTGTGGTTAAAAATATTAAGAGTATAAAAGAGAATAATACGAAGGATGTGATTGATAATGTTCGTAGAGAAAAACCAACTTTTTAAAGTTGGAGATAAGGTTAAAATACTTCCAACAATACTTGCAGACTATCCTGATTTTCCGTATGTAGGAGCAGTAGGTAGAGTGTGTACCGTGACAGACAATGGTACTCAGATAGGTGTTGAGTTTTCGCATCCTCACAGGTACTTACACGATTGTAACGGAGCATCTAAGGAGGTGTAAAAAATGATTGATTGTTCAAAAACTGAGAATTACTTCGCTGAAAAAGTGAGAATGATGAAAAGAGCAAAGAATGGGCTATGTAAACTTGGCTGCTCTAACTGTCCTTTATGTAGCATAAATAACAATAAAGGGCAATCATGTACAGCTTTTGAAATGCTCTATCCCGAAAAGGCAATCGAAATCGTTCAGAGGTGGTCGGACGAACATCCGCAAAAGACATATCTTACGGAGCTTTTGAAAATCTTTCCAAACACTCCGCTTAATGATGACGGAACTCCTAAAGGTATATGTCTACATGAATTAGGGGCGACGAGTTTAGATAATTGCGAAGTAGACAATGCGTGTGCTAAGTGCTGGAATCAGCCTATTCCTATTGAGGACGGTGAAGGGTGATGACAAAAGAAAGAATCGCTAAATTCTGCGAGAAATTTAACACACATAAAGCAACGCTTATTCAGGACACAGACCGTTACCTAATTATTGATTGGCGAAGGGCTGATGGAAGCGGAGATTATTATGTGAATTACATAGTAGATAAGAAAAGAGGTAGCTTAATAGTTAGCGGTGATTTGGGTGATAGCATTGCTACTTGGTATCATAAAATTAACCCGGCAGATCTTAAAAATTATGTAAAAAATGATATCGGGTATTACATAGGGAAGATTCAAACAGCATCAGATTTGTTTTATTATGATGAAAAAAGTGTTGTAGAGAGTGTTAAATACAATCTTGAGGATTTTGATTCCGATGACATAAGATCTTCGTATAGCGTCCATATTTCCCGTTATATGGAATCGGAAGATGATGTCTGGGAAGACCTCGAACATGAGGTTTCAAACTGCATTTACGGTGACAAGTTTATACCGTCAGAACTGATTGTAGATTTTTGTTCTGAACTTGATACTGATTACTTTGAGTGGCTTTATGATTGTGGCAAACGAATACATCCTCGTGTTTATTTATGGGCAGAAGGATTTTATCGTGCATGTAATCAGCTTGGCATATAGTCTTTATAAATGATGAAGAAGAAATTCTTGATACACTTAAAATGTTAGAAACAATTGAGTAGGAGGTAAAAATGAAAGTAGTTTATCACAATGACGCAGACGGTAAATGTGCAGGTTTCTGGGTTAAGGAACTTGCCTATGTCGAGGAATATATTGGTTACATAGAAATGGATTACGGTAGAAAATTTCCATTTGATAAGATTGAGAAAAATGAAACAGTGTATATTGTTGATTACTCAATCGAACCAAACGAAATGGATAAGCTTCTTGAAATCACACCAAATGTTACTTGGATCGACCACCATATTTCAGCAATTAAAAAATATGAAAACTATGACAAAGAAATTCGTGGTGTCAGATATGATGGAGTAGCAGGCTGTATGCTTACATATTGTTATCTGAAGCATATGACAGATAGAGGCAATGGCGATATTAAACCATTCGAGGAAAGTATGACGGAAGATGCTCCGATGTTTACAAAACTGATAGCTGATTATGATGTGTGGACTTTCAAGTATGGACATTCAACTAAAGAATTTCATGCGGGATTTAAAGCACTACCGAACACAGAGCCAACCAGTAATTGGTGGCTGGAATTAAATGATCCTGTATATGGTTATGGTGCTACAAACGCTTTAATTAAGGAAGGTGTTTCAAGGATTCAGTATCGCAAAGAAACAATGACACATTATTGTGAAGCTGTCGGTTTTGAGGTCATGTTTAACGGTTACAAATGCTTTGCTGTTAATATGGGGATGATGAGTAGTGACGATTTTGTTATTAATAACATTGACGATTATGATATGCTGATTGGCTTTGTTTTCAATGGTCACGAATGGAGATATTCTCTGCGTTCAACGAAGGTTGATTGTTCAAAGATTGCTATAATGTATGGCGGTGGCGGTCATAAAGGCGCTGCTGGGTTTAATACCAAAGAATGTGTTTTAGAAAGGTGATTACTATATGAAACAATTATTGATTGAAAAGAATATCAAACCGACCGATGACGATTTACAACTTATTAACACCTACACAAGAATTGCGGTAGATGAAAATGATGTGTACTTATTCTCAATTGTACTGTGTGACAACGATGTTGACCGTGACGGCGAACGCTTTACAACAGTTTCGCTTTATGAACTGGCAGAGCTCTTTGCTGGAAAGACAGGAATCATTGACCACAATCCGAGTGCCAAAAATCAGGCGGCAAGAATTTTCAGTTGTAAGGTTGAGAAAATTGACGGTCAGAAAACGGC